>Ga0209270_1000105_pt1 | contig 212761 bp, 192 predicted proteins | sample MTBAKSrepl1MetaG_FD_187456 | JGI IMG/M metagenome (GOLD analysis project Ga0209270, IMG submission 187456) | Enrichment culture microbial communities from Arthur Kill intertidal strait, New Jersey, USA, that are MTBE-degrading - MTBE-AKS1... | ecosystem: Environmental > Aquatic > Marine >...
TCTTCTTAATCGGTCTCAAGGGATGGTCTTGCGGTATCCGTTCTTCCAGGGATATATAGCTGAACATCGCGTCTTGTTCTTCCTCGTTTCCTCGCATACTACAACCACCTTTCAGTCTTAATATCAACTGGTTATAGTATACAACAGCCGCTCATCTATGAAAAGCTAATATCATTCTGTAAAATCATTTTTCAACAGCCTGCTAGGTTGATGGACAAATTAAGTTTTGGTCTGTCCCAAATAGAACGGATTTCCTGTAAGAATAGAGCAACGATTACAGCGCCGAGCGTTGCAAGCGATCCGACCCAGGAGGCGGTATTAGGGTTCTCAAGGATGGTTTTTACTATATCGCAGCAATACATGCCTTCTCCTCATTCCCAGTTAACGTAATCATCAGCGGCGCGGCACTGCCTCATCCGTTGGATGAACTTGTTAGACATTTTCAAGGGTTAATTGTCCTGATTTCTTAAGTGTTTGATATAGTAAATTATCAAGATCTCTATCTAAAGAAGCTGATTTTAGAGCTCGATCAGGATCACCCGCATATAAACCAGATCCTCTTATTATCTCAGTAAGTATTCCAAATGCTTTATCAAAATGCTTAGCGAATTCTGAAGGTTCTTTCTCCAGCTCTTGTATCTCTTTTTGTAGAATATCGCGGTTAGTCTTCCATTCATCACTGCCACGCCATAAATAAGCCGATATACGAGCGACGTGAAAACTGCCGCGCTTTGCAATTATCCTCTCCATGTCATCAACGCTTGTAACGTAGGTGCTTTTTTGGAGCCATTCAGAAGCCTGGCGACTTAAAAGAGATGCAATGATATAGAACCGTGGGGGTCAGGTCTTGTTTTTTGCATCAAGTTCAACTGCTTGCAAATAACAAGACCTGACCCCATATTTCCCCAATGATATAGAACCGTGGGGGTCAGGTCTTGTTTTTTGCATCAAGTTCAACTGCTTGCAAATAACAAGACCTGACCCCATATTTCCCTTCCCATAGTATCTCCAAAATCCTGCCATATCAAATGGTTAGAATGAGTTCAGCCGATATCCGGCATCTAATTCCGTTTCGCATTCAAGATGACACCGCGAAGGCCAGGAGGAGGCGACGCAGGTGTACATTCTCAGTACTCCGAGTCGCCGACGACGCAGCCGACAAAGGTGCCGCTTGAATGCGAATCGGAAACATTGCAGTAATTCTCATTACAAGTATACCAGGTGGCGCAGGGTGTTACAAGTGCATCCTCGGGTGGCAGGTCTGCACTCTTCCTTAGCAAGCTGGCTTTGGTCTTGAAGGCAGCGGCCAAAAGAGGGTATATGTCCTTAAGAGCATAATGGCGGGACAACCGCGCACACGCATGCAATGCAAGGAGGACGTATGACCGATTATCAGAAGCTGCTGGGTGAGTGCATCGGGTTTCATGGGCATCTGTGCATGGGCCAGGTCCTGGGCGTGCGCATCGCGGTCAAGGGCCTGGAGCTGGCAGGGGCCAAAAACCCGCGCGATCTGATCGTGGCCGTGGAGGTGGACCGCTGTCTGGCGGACGCGGTGCTCACGGTCACGGGCACGCGGCTGGGCAGGCGCACGCTCAAAATCCACCCTTACGGCCGCATGGCGGCCTCGTTCCTGAACACGGCCACGGGCAAGGCCTTCCGCGTGCATGCGGCCTATGAAGGGCCGTCGGCCGGTGACGACAAAGCGGCCATGCGGGGTATCCTGGAGCTGCCGGATGAGGCGGTCGTTGCCTGGGAGGAGATCACCATGAACCTGCCTGAGGAAGATCTGCCGGGTAGACCTAAGCGCGTCGTGGTCTGTGGCGTATGCGGGGAGCGCGTGTTTGACGGCAAGGACTCACCCGGCCCGAACGGGCCGACCTGCCTGGGTACGGCGTACTACACCAGGAAATCAAAGTGAGCAAACAGGGGATTTAAGCCGATGCCGAAGACGAATGGGAAATGGGCATTGTATGAACACCTGATCGCGGGCATCCCGGAGCAGAGCGTGGTAACGGACTGCCTGGTGGGCCTGCGCTGGACTTTGGTGCGCTCCGGCGGGGTCGGCATGGCGCTCACGCCGCCAGAGGGCGAGCGGCGTATCTCATGGTCAGGGTCTTTCACGGGCCGGCCCACGCGCGAGGTCGCTTGCTTAACAAAATCATGGAACCCGCTGGAGGCGGCCGTGGGCGTGGCGGCGCTCAACTCCTATTACAACGCGCCGGCGGTCTTCAGCCGCACCTGGGAGGCAGGCCTTGAGGATCAGCCATCCGGCAATGCCTTTGAGCATTACCACGACCGGCTGAAGAACCAGAAGGTGGCGGTGACCGGCCATTTCCCCGGGCTGGAGGACCTGGCCGACCAGTGCGAACTTTCCATCCTGGAGCGGCGGCCCGGCTTAGGCGATCTGCCGGACCCGGCGGCCGAATATATCCTTCCCCTGCAGGACGCGGTCTTCATCACGGCCACGACGCTCATCAACAAGACCCTGCCGCGCCTGCTTGAGCTCAGCAGGGAGAGCTTTACCGTGCTGGTGGGCCCGTCCACGCCGCTGACGCCCGTGCTCTTTGACTTCGGGGTAAAGGCCCTGGCCGGGACCGTGGTGGTGGACGAGGCCAAGGTGTGGCGGCACGTGGCCGAGGGCGGCGAGCGCTCGGTGTTCAGCCACGGGGCGCGCATGGTCAAGTGCGAGCCCGGCATGCTGCGCGGGCAGCGGGGTTGACCCATGGAATTTTCCGAGCGGATGTTCCGGCGCATCGCTAAAGCATGCGACCCAAAGGCTCTCATCGAGGAGATCCGCATCTACACCAACTGGGTGCTGGTCAAGACCGGAAAATGGTCGCTCTCGACCTTTTTCCACGGCATGCCCGGCTTTACCGAGCAGCTCGGCATGGATACCTGGATGGGGGACTGGATCGGACAGCCCGGGAGAGAGGCGGCGCTCACCCTGCTAAAGAGCCGCGAGACCTTAAAGCGCAGCGTGGGCATGGCCTGCCTGAAGTCGCTGCTGCCCGAGCCCGGGCAGACCGTGGATGGCAACGCCATCGACCTGGTTGCTCACGCGGCGGCGAGCGTGCCGACCTGCTTCATCGGCCATTTCAAGACCGCGGCTACTTGGCGCGAACAGGGCTATCCCGTTAATATCGTGGAGCTCTTCCCGCGTCCGGGCGACATCCACTGGAACGACGCCGACAAGGTCCTGTCCCAGGCCGAGCTCGTGCTCATGACCGGGCTGACCGTGGTCAACGAGACATTGGAGGCCGTGATAAAGCGCACGCACAAGGCCAGGCTGCGCGTCATCATGGGGCCGACCGTTCCGGCCAGCCCGGTGCTCTTTGACTACGGCATCGACCTGTTAGGCATCTCCCAGGTTGACGACGTGGAGCTGATGGCGGGCTATGCGCTCCTGGGCGGGGGCAGTATCGCGCATGCGCCGGCCGGCGCGCTCAAGAGCCTGAACATGGCCGGGGACCTGCGGGCCGTGCAGAATACGCTGTCGGCCCTGGCCGGCTGAGGATCCTTACTTCGTGCCCTTCGTGGTCTTCGTGGTAAATGCTTTTGGCACCACGAAGAGCACGAAGGGGTAAGGCGGGAAGAGAAGAGACACTTTGTCTTTCTTAGCGCTTTTCATGGTGAGTGCTTTTTCAGTTTTTTTGCACCACGAAGAACACGAAGCTCTCGAAGGGTGATAAGAGCAAAGAATTGAACCAGGAAAGGAGCATACTATGTGGCTGGAACGTCTGGTTGCCTGGCAGGCCCAGGGCATACCCTGCGCGATCGTGACCGTCATCGCGGCAGAGGGCTTCACCCCCCGCAAGACCGGGGCCAAGATGGTGGTCAATTCCCAGGGCCAGACCGCCGGGTCGGTAGGGGGCGGAACCGTTGAGCTGCAGTGCGTCGAGCTGGCCCGCCGCGCGATTCAGGAACGGAGCTGCATCACCCAGCGCTTTGTCTCCATGGTCGAAGGGGGAGAGTGGACGGCGGATGACCGGCCGCTGGGGGCCTGCGGCGGGACCCTGACCGTGTTCATAGAGCCCGTGACCCCTGAGCCCGAGGTGGTGATCTTCGGCGGCGGGCATATCGGACAGTGTCTGGCGCGCCTGTGCGCTGGCATGGAAATGCCCTACCGCGTGTATGACGACCGGCCGGATATCCTGACGCCTGAGCGTTTCCCCGGCGCGAGTGCGCTCATATGCGCGCCGTTCGAGACCATCGGCGCGCATATCGAGCTTAACAATTTAAGCTACTGCGTGATCATGACCTACGGCCACGACCACGACGAGACCGTGCTGGAGCAGCTGGCAGGCAACGCCGAGATCCCCTACATCGGCATGGTAGGCAGCGCCGAGAAGGCGCGCGTGCTGATCGAGAATATACGCGGCCGCGACGGCTTAATCGACCAGCGGCTCTACTGCCCGGTGGGCTTGAAGATCGGCCGCAACCAGCCCCAGGAGATCGCCCTGTCCATCCTGGCCGAGATTACGCTGGTCTGCCGTGGCGGCCGCCTGGAGCATATGCGCCGCGACTGGGGCGCTTCATAGCCTTTGGCTGCTTTGCCTTTCTTCGCGTTCTTCGTGTGCTTCGTGGTAACTGCTTTTTCAGTTTTTACACCACGAAGAATACGAAGGAGTAAGGCAGGAAGAGAAGAGACACTTTATCTTTCTTAGCGCCTTTCATGGTGACTGCTTTTCCAGTTCTTTTTCACCACGAAGAGCACGAAGCTCACGAAGGGGTAAGGCAGGAGCTGCGCAGACGCTTCACCTTTCTTCGCGCCCTTCGTGTGCTTCGTGGTAACTGCTTTTTTAAGTCTTCCCACCACGAAGGGCGGCACCATCGGGCCCTGAATTTCCGCTTTAGGATTTCGGCCGCAGGTGCGGCAGGATGCGCGTCTCGATGGTCTTGTCGTCCAGCCGGTAGAGCTCGCGGAAGAAGGCCCGCACCGAGGCCTCCAGGGAGTAGTCCTTGAAGCGCTCCGGCCAAGTCTTCGCGGCCATCCAGGTCAGGCCCAGGATCCAGCGCGGCTCGGGCGTATCCCAGCCGAAGAGGTCGGAGGGTATGGCATGGATGCGGCCGGATTTGACGGCCTTGAGCTTTCGCCACTGCGGGTCGGTGCTCAAGCCCTTGATGACCTCGGCCGGGTCGAGCGTGTGCCAGATGGTTATATGGATGCAGTCCGGGTTCCAGCTGGCGATCTGCTCGAAGTTGACCACGGACCAGCCGTCGGTCTCCTTGAGGTCTTCGGTCCAGACCGGGCGGCCGCCGGCTTCCCTGACCTGGATTGTCTGCATCCAGGACGCGGCCGGCACCTCCACGGCGGCCTTGCCGCTGCGGTTGTGATAGGCGAAGACCAGCACGCGGGGCTTGCTCTGCTCCGGGATGCCCTTCAAACGCGTGCGGACCGTGTCCAGCCGCGTGCGGTAAAAGCGCACAATCTCTTCGGCCCGGGCAGGCTCACCCAGGAGCGTCCCCACGGCGCGAACATCCTGGAAGAACTGCTCCGGATTTTCCAGACCCACGTACATGACCGGGATATTGATGCGCTTCAAGGCCAGGCAGGTCTGGTCCTCGCTCGTGCCCTTGATGATCACGATATCGGGCTTGAGCGCGGCGATCTGCTCCGGTCCGGGGTTGGGTTTCAACACCATCTTGGATGAAAACTGAGGATCGATGCTCCGGGCAAAGGACAGTGTTTGGCTGCGCTCCTCCACCCCCACCAGGCGCTCCCCGCCCGTGGCGAACATGTAGAGCAGGTGCAGCGGCATAAACGGACCGCGGCCGACGATCACGATGCGCTGCGGGGAGGCGGGCAGGCTGAGCGTGCGTCCGGCGGCATCCTTCAGGACCTCCGGCGCGGCGGCTGTGGCGGCGGACATAGGCGCGGCGCAAAGCCCGAACAGTATGGCAATGATAAGCGCCCGCGGACAAAGCCCCCGGAGACGGATTGCTGCGGCATGCATCATGAGTTTTCCCCCAAGCGTGGTCTGGATTCCCGGGCCTTCCAGGCGATGATGGCGTAAAAGAGTGTGGCAAGCATGGCCAGGCATGCCCCGAGCATCAGGACGTACGCCCCGTAATCGCGCCGGGCGATGATCTGCACCGCGCCAAAAGGCACGCCCTTTTCTTTCAGCGCGATATGCAGGCTTAAACCTTGGGCAAAGGCCGGCCGGAAGGCGTGCAAATGCTTGATCTCGCGCCCGCCGGGCGCTACGACCTCCACGACCGCGGCGGTAGCCAGAGGCAGGCCGTCGTTGTTGAGCGCTTTGGTGCTGCGTTCGGCGCCGATGAGTTTGAGCGCTATGCCCGCCGCCGGGATATGCGTCTGCTCACCCGGCTTGAGGGTCAGGACGGCGTTTGTCCCCGCAAAGGTGCTCAGCAGATGGCCCAGCAGGAAGATCAGGATGCAGATGTGGAAGAGGATGACGGTGAGCCGGCGGTGGGGACTATCGACCCTTAAGGTCTGGACCACATAGGGGAGCGTGCAGACGCAGGTGTTGAGCGCCAGCAGCGTCAGGAGTACAAAGAGAATCAAGATCCAGATATACAAGCCGGGCCGTGATCCGTAGACGACCAGCCAGTCCTGCATGAGCGTGTCGTTGAGGCCTTTGAGGGCCGTATCGTTGAGGCGCGCCACGATCGCGCCCCAGAAGATGACGGTCCCGGAGGCGATCAGCAGCCAGAAGGCCAGCAGGGGTCGGCTCAGGAAGACCAACAGACGTTTCATGACAGGACCTCGACCAGCCGGACCCCGGTTTCAAAGAGCGTATTGAAGAGACTCAAGTAAACCACGGGGATAAGCATGAGGGCCGTGCACCAGGCCCTGGTCCGCGTCCCGACCCCGGCGAAATCCGCATGCAGCAGCGCCGCCGCCAGGCACCACACCGCGGCGCTGGCCAAATGCCGGTCGCTCCAGGAAAAGGGGTAGGACCAGCCCACATAGGCCCAGACACCGCCCACGATCTGACAGATGGTGAAGGCGATGAAACCCCAGAGAAGCAAAGGCCTGGACGTTAGCGTCATGCGCTTGGTTACAAGATCGGCCACGGCCAGGGTCGAGGCCGCCATGAAGAGCACGATGCTGACGGTCTCGGTCAGGAAGAAGAGCGGGGCCCACAGGGTCTGCGACCTGAGGAACGGCACGGCCGGGTCCTTGGGGGCCAGGAGCATGAGCAGCGCGCAGGCGGCCAGGGAGATCAGCACGATGCGCAGGCGCGCGCGGTCCTCATGACACGCCAGGTACAGCGCCAGAATCGCCAGGCCGGCCGGTAGGAGGGCGTCTTCCATGACCACCTGATCGATATACCAGGTGCCGCCGATGAAACCCCGCGCCAGCAATGCGGCCAGGTTGGCGACGATACCGGCCGCCAAGCCCGCTTCGGCCGTGCGACGCATGCCAAGGCCGTACAGGAGTACGGCCGCGAGGTAGATGCCCGAAGCCGATGACATTCCAAATGCATATGACATTGCAGTCCCTTACCCTATGAATGATATATTATGCACCTGCTAGCATAGATAAGCCGGGCAGGCAAGCCCGCCGCCCTCTTGACGTTGACAGGCCCATGGACTGCCGTTATATTATGCACTTCATGACATATATAATGGCACTGGGACGGATGAGGAAGGTTTAGAGCATGCATGATCGTTGGGTGGTGGGATATGCAACCCAGGACGCCGGGCAGGGAAGATACACCCTGGCCCGGCATGTTACGGGAGATATCGCGGTGTTCGACTCCCGGCGGGCGGCCCGGTGCTGGGCCGATTGGTTTGAGGCGTGTCGCGCGCCGGAACTCCCCGCCCTCGACACGGTTCTTATCAGAATTCCACCCCGCCCATAATCAGCCGGCGCATGCGGCGTATCTCTGTAGGTCGCCCAAACACGATGGCGCTTTTTGATGAATTATTCGCAATCTTTTTATTGTATAAATATGGACATAATGTGCCCTGTATGCTATGGATATGTTAATTATTTAACGGAAGGAGTGTTATAATCATGGGAAATCCCTCTCTCACCCTGAATGGGCGCTCTATTGAATTCGAACCCGGTCAGACCATCCTTGATGTGGCACGAGCAAATGGCGTTAATATCCCCACACTCTGTCATTTAAAAGGCTGCCGGCCCACCGGCGCCTGCCGCATCTGCCTGGTCGAGGTCACGGGCGCGCGGGCCCTGGTGGCATCCTGTTCCACCCCGGCCGAGAACGGCATGACCATTCAGACCAATTCGGAACGGGTCTTAAAGACCCGCAAACTCACGGTTGAGCTCTTGATGGCCAGCGGCAAGCACAACTGCATCACCTGCGAGAAGAGCGGGGACTGTACCCTGCAGGACCTGGCCTATACGCACGGCGTGGATGAGATCCGCTTCCCCGTCACCCCGCAGCCGCACGCCACCGAGGACGTCAACCCCTTCATCATCCGCGACTTTACCCGCTGCATCCTGTGCGGACGCTGTGTGCAGGCCTGCCAGGACGTGCAGGTCAACCGCGCCATCAGCTTCGGCTACCGCGGCCCCAAGGCCAAGATCATCGCCGGGCCCGATGTGCGCTACGACCAGAGCGACTGTGTCTTCTGCGGCCAGTGCGTCCAGGAATGTCCGGTAGGCGCCCTGGTTGAAAAGAAGGGCAAGTTCCTGGGCCGTGCCAAGGACATCGAAAAGGTGCGCACCACCTGCCCGTACTGTGGGGTGGGATGCCAGCTCAACCTGCATGTGAAGGATAAGAAGATCGTCAAGGTCACGGCCGTGGAGGACGGCGCGCCGAACAAGGGCCGCCTATGCGTCAAGGGCCGCTTCGGGTATGACTTCATCTATTCCGAAGAGAGGTTGAAGACGCCGCTCATCAAGGAGAACGGCGAGTTCAGAGCGGCTTCCTGGGACGAGGCCCTGGACCTGGTGGCGAACAAATTCAAGGAGATCATCGCCAAGCATGGTCCGGACTCGGTGGCGGGTGTCAGCTGCGCCCGCAGCATCAACGAAGACTCCTACCAGATGCAGAAACTCTTCCGCGCGGTGTTCAAGACCAACAATATTGATCACTGCGCCAGAACGTGACACGCCCCCACCGTCGCCGGTCTGGCGACTTCCTTCGGTTCGGGCGCAATGACCAATTCCTTCGGTGAGTTTGCTAAGGCCAAGATGTTCCTCTGCATCGGCACGAACATGACCGAGGCCCATCCCGTGGCGGCCACCTTCCTCAAGAACGCCGTCATGAACGGCGCCAAGCTGATCCTGGTCGATCCCCGGCGGCAACCCCTGGCGGACTTCGCCGACCTGTTCGTCCAGATCAAGGTGGGGTCCGACATCGCCTTCTTAAACGCCGTCATGAACGTGCTTATCACCGAGAACCTCTATGACAAGGCCTTCGTGGAATCCTGCACCACGGGCTTCGATGACCTCAAGACCAAGGTCATGGAGTACAGCCCCGAACGCGCCGCAAAGATCTGCGGCGTGAGCGCGGATATGATCAAAGAAGTGGCTCGCAGGCTGGCCGCGGTCAAGCCGGTCATGCTGTGCTACACCCTGGGCATCACCGAGCACACCTGCGGCAAAAACAACGTCATGAGCACGGCCAACCTGCAGATGCTCCTGGGCAACATGGGCATGGAGTGCGGCGGTGTCAATCCGCTGCGCGGCCAGAACAACGTGCAGGGCGCTTGCGACATGGGGGCCCTGCCCAATGTCTTCCCCGGCTACCAGCAGGTGGCCAATCCGGATGCGCGCGCCAAGTTCGAGAAGGCCTGGAACGTAACGGGCTTACCCGATAAGCCCGGTCTGATGATCCCGCAGATGATGGACGGGCTGGCCAGCGGCAAGGTCAAGGCCTTCTGGATCTTCGGCGAGAACCTGGCCAATACCGAGCCGGACATCACCAAGGTGGAGCATGAGCTCGCTAGTGCCGAGTTCCTGGTGTGCAATGACATCTTCCCCACCGAAACCACCCGGTTCGCCCACGTGGTCTTCCCGGCCGCGGCCTGGAGCGAGGACGACGGAACCTTCGACAACAGCGAACGCCGCGTCAGCCGCGTGCGCAAGGTCAGCGACGCGCCCGGCGTTGCCAAGCCCAACTGGTGGGTCTTCAAAGAGATCGCCAAGCGTTTCGGCCATGACTGGCAGTCGGACAGCGGCCGGGAGATCTGGGACAATGAGGTCTCGGTTTTAGCCCCGGCCCTGGTCGGCATCAAGTACCGCCGTATCGAGGGCGACGGCCTGCAGTGGCCCTGCCCCAACGAAGAGCATCCCGGTACGGGCTTCCTGCATCGTGAAGGCAAGTTCACCTGCGGCCTGGGCGTGTTCAATGCCGTGGACTGGACCCCTCCGGCCGAGGTGGCCGACGCCGAGTACCCCCTGGTGCTCTCCACCGGCAGGCGTTTGTATCACTACCATACCCGCACCCAGACCGGCCGCAGCGGCTTGAACTACCTGCTGTCAGAGGAAACGGCCGATATTTCCGCCGCCGACGCGGCCGCCCTGGGCATCGAGCACGGCGAGGTCATCCGCGTCAAATCGCGACGCGGCCAGGTCGAGGTCAAGGCCAAGGTAACCGACCAGGTGCCGCCGGGTATGGTCTGGATGGCCTTCCATTTCCGGGACGGCAACGCCAATTGGCTCACCAACGCGGTCTTCGACCCTAGTACGCTCACGGCCGAATACAAGGCCTGCGCGGTAAGAATCGAGAAAATCTAAAAAATCCGGCATGCAGCCCCCCCAAGATTCGATAGGGGGGTCGGCATGCCGGGCTCTTTTAATGCAGCAGCAACTGAATTTTCTTTTTGATCCCCGAGTTTAAGCCGATGAAACCGAAGACACGCTTGAACATGGCGATCTTGAAAGCCGAATAGGGCGGCCAGGTCCAGAGCGGCCAAATGGGCCTGGGCAGCGGTATGATATCGTAGAACACATGGTAGCCGATCGAGAGATCACGCAGTGCCTCATCGGTGTGGATGCGCCCGATGCCGCTCTGCTTAACGCCCTGCCAGGGCACCTCGGGCAAGGCATGCGTGACGAGGGCATCATTGATCATGACGGTGCCGGCGTCCAGCTGTTCCGCCATGCGGCGCGCTCTGGCCTGACTACGGGAGTAGACATAGGCGCTGAGACCGTACATGGTGGTGTTGGATCGCCCGATAGCCTCCTCGTCGCTCTCGACCCGCATGATCGGCAGCAGCGGCCCGAAGGTCTCTTCAGCGACTGCATCCATGTCATCCGTCGCATCAAGAATCATGGTAGGCTCATAGAACATGCTCTCCGGGTGCACACGTTTGCCGCCGGTGACGATCCGGGCACCCTTTGCGCGGGCATCCGCCACCTGCCGCTCCACGATCTGAAGTTGTTCCTCGCTGGTCATGCACCCCATGTCCAAGGCGTAGCCGCCTTTGGCGGGGTCACCCTGGCGCAGGGCGCGCACGGATTTTTCCATTTTCCGCACAAAGGGTTCATAGACGTCACGATGTACATAAACGCGCTCGATCGAGGCACAAATCTGGCCGGAATTGCAGAAGGCCCCGAAGGTGATGGCCCGTACGGTTTTATCCAGATCAGCGTCGGCGCAGACAATGGCCGGATCCTTACCGCCCAGTTCCATCGAATTGGGAAGGAGGTGCTTGCCGCAGAGCTGCGCTACGGTCTTGCCGACCTCGGTGGAACCGGTGAAGTTGACGTAGCCGATGAGGTTGTGGCCGGATTCGATCAATTCGGAGGCCATGCGGCCCGGCCCGGAGATCACTTCGAAGACATGCTCATCAACCCCGGCCTCCAGGAGGAGCTCACGCATCTTATACGCGATAAGCGGGGTGAGCGAGGCGGGCTTGAGCAGTACGCTATTGCCGGCCAACAAGGAGCAGATCACCGCGCCGCCGGGAATGGTGAAGGGGAAATTCCAGGGCGAGATGATGAAAACCACCCCGCGCGGTTTGTAATGCAGATAGCTGGCAAAGTTTTTAAAATAACCGATCGATATGCGTTTCTGCTTGAGCTGTTTTTCGGCATGACGGGCGTAATACCCAGCCATGCGGATCACCGGCAGGACCTCACAGAGCTTGGCTTCATAGAGCGGCTTGCCGGTCTCGGCGCTCAGCAGGGCGGCGACCTCATCCATGCGGCGGTAGAGAATTTCGGCAAACCGGCTGATGATGGCGGCGCGTTTCCGGATCGGAAGGGACCCCCAGACCTTTTGAGCCTCATGAACCCGGACAAGGGCATCCATGGCTTCGGCCACGTTCAGAGACGGCACCTCACCGATGACGGCGCCGGTGGCAGGGTTGTTGACGCTCAAGGTCTTGAATGAAGGGCTTTGATCCTTGGTGGAGCGGCTTGGACGTATGGAAGCTTGTACTGACTCACTTTCGACATGCATGGTGTACCTCCTTTTTGATTTTATTGTCGACATAGCATTGTTGATTGTCGACAATAATAGGCACGTTTATTATGCCTGTCAATGCATAAATAAACCGCGCATTCAGTGTTAATCCTCCCGGGAGATTGCATGGTATCGATTGTCGACAATCAGCGCCAAAAATATACTTATTATGTATTTCTGGACATAATATGGTACTGATATTGCACCATTTTTTACTTGTTTTTCTCTTTCCGTTAGAATATTTGGTTTTTAATATGTTATCATCGGCATATTAGGCGGAGGGCGGCATTGTATGACATTCAGAGACGCAAAGCAACTACCTGACCAGATTGCACAGCACCTCGCCGAAAAAATCATACATCTCGAATTGAAGCCCGGCCAGCGCATCCAGGAAGCAAAGCTGGCTCAGGAACTCGGCGTCAGCCGCAGCCCGATCCGTGAAGCCCTGCATATCTTGAATAAACAATTCCTTGTGGATCTCCTGCCCCGACGGGGCGCCGTTGTTTCCGAATTCTCCGAGGACTTCATCGGCTGGCTCTATGACCTTCTCGCGGTCATTTACCCTCTCGTGGCCAGGGAGTGCGCGAATAATTTTACCAAAGACGATGCCGATCAGATTCAGGCCGTACTTAAAAAGATGGATGAGTGCGCCCAAAGGTCCGATCATGACAAATACTATGACTATGTCTTTGAGTACGCCGCCACTTTTATGAGGGCGGCCAAAAATATGCTAGCGGTGCAGATCCTCATGAATCTATGGCCCAGCAAAAGACGCATGGAGTTCGCCACCCTCTACCATCGCAGAAACACTTTGAAGGATAACCTGAAATATTTCAAACTGGGGACAAAATATTTTCTGGCAGGTAATCCTGATATGGCCGATAAAGCCCTGCATGACTATATCCTGCAGGAAAGGGCCATTGCCCTGGAGCTTGCCAGAGAATATAATCATCTGCTTACGACACACCACCTAGGTTAAATTATCGGTATCGGCTTGCGCCTGCGGCGGTTTTGCAATACCATGTGCGCATGGCAATGCTACGCGAAACAGGCATCGGGGCTGAAGATCCCCATCAGGGAATGGAGCACCCATGCAGCGCGTCCTGATCCTCTTCGCCCATCCGCATTTCGAGAAATCGCGCGTCAACCGTGCCTTGTTGAAGGGTCTGCCCACATCAAATGCCTTTACCATCCACGATCTGTATGAGCTCTATCCCTACTTCAACATCGACGTCGCCGAGGAAAAGACTTTCCTGCTCAAGCACGATATCATCGTCTGGCATCATCCCATCTATATGTACAGCGCCCCGGCCATTATGAAACAGTGGATGGATATGGTCCTGGAATTCGGCTGGGCCCACGGCGCGGGCGGCGATTTTCTCAAAGACAAGACCGCGCTGAATGTCGTCAGCACGGGCGGCACGCGCGAGTCTTACCAGCCGGGCGGCTTCAATCGCTATAGTCTGGCGGAGTTCCTGCGGCCCTTTGAACAGACCGCGCGCCTGTGCAAGATGAACTACCTGCCGCCCTTTGCCGTGCAGGGCACCTATCGTCTGAGCAATGCGGAGATATACAGATGCGCGGAGGATTATGAAAGGCTTTTGGGCCATTTATCGCAAGGCGATTTCAATATTCAGGCCATGCAATCCTATGCCTATCTCAATGACTGGCTGGGTACCGTTTCCGGGGGGCCAAAGCCTTGATGACGGGCTTTTTCGGCCAGGCCATCATCTACCTGAGCGCGGCCGTCGTCTGCGTCCCGATAGCCAAACGGCTGGGCCTGGGCTCGGTGTTGGGCTATCTCTTAGCCGGGATTATCATCGGACCTTTCGGCCTAGGTTTCATCGGCCGCGAAGGTCAGGATATCATGCACTTCGCCGAGTTCGGTGTGGTCATGATGCTCTTCCTGATCGGCCTGGAGCTGGAGCCATCGCATTTCTGGAAGATGCGCCGCCTTATCGTGGGGATGGGTTCCGTCCAGATCAGCGCCACGGCCGTGCTGGCCGGCGCCGGTCTGATGCTGCTGGGTTTCACCTGGCAGGCGGCCCTGGCGACCGGGCTGGCTCTGGCCATGTCATCGACGGCCATCGTGCTGCAATCCCTGAAAGAAAAAGGCCTGGGCAGCACCATGGCGGGCAAAAGTGCCTTTGCCGTGCTCCTGTTCCAGGATATCGCCGTGATCCCCATCCTGGCCCTGCTGCCGCTGCTGGCCGTTTCCACGGGCCAGGCAAGCGCACCGCACGCCCAGTCGTTCCTGGTGGATCTGCCGGGGTGGCTGCAGACCCTGGCCGTGCTGGGCGCCGGCGCGTCGGTGGTCATTGCCGGACGCTACGTGGTGGTCCCTCTCCTGCGCATCATTGCCCGAGCCCATCTGCGGGAAATTTTCACGGCCGCGGCCCTGCTCATCGTCCTGGCCACCGCCGCCCTCATGTCCCTGGTGGGCTTGAGCCCGGCCCTGGGCGCCTTTCTGGCGGGTGTGGTGCTGGCCAACAGCGAGTTCCGCCATGAACTGGAAAGCGACATCGAACCGTTCAAGGGACTGCTCTTAGGCCTGTTCTTCATTGCCGTCGGCGCTTCCATCAACTTCGGGCTCATCGGCCGGGCGCCGCTGTTCATTTCCGCTGTTCTGCTGGCCGTGGTTCTCATTAAAACCCTGGTCCTGGTCGCGACGGGCGGATTGTTCAAACTTACGCCGGATCAGAACCTGATCTTCGCCTTCAGCCTCTCACAGGTGGGCGAGTTCGCCTTTGTCCTGTTCTCCTTCATGCATCAGGCGCATCTGCTGTCAGATGACATAGCCGCACAAATGATGGCTGTGACGGCCTTGAGCATGGCGCTGACGCCATTGCTGCTGCTGATCGGTGAACGTTTCGCTCTGCCCCGCCTCATAGCGCCCCAGGACCAGGACCAGGTCGCGGATACCATCGATACCCGCCATCCCGTCATCATCGCCGGTTTTGGCGAGTTCGGCAGCACGATCGGGCGTTTCTTACGCGCCAACGGCGTGGAGACCACCATCCTGGACAATGACTCATCGCGCGTGGATCTTTTACGAAAGATGGGTTTCAAGGTGTTCTACGGCGACGCCACGCGCCTGGATATCCTCAAATCGGCCGGGGCCGAGGAGGCCCGCATCCTCATCATCGCCCTGGCCGACCCGCTCACCCGCCATGACCTGATCGAAAAGATTCGCGGGCACTATCCCCAGCTTAGACTCCTGGTCAAAACCAAGGACCGCGCGGACGCCTATGACCTTATCGATGCGGGCATCCAGGACATCTATCGCGAATCGCTGGATACCTCGATCAGACTGGGCGTAGACGCGCTCATCAAACTGGGATACCGCCGCTACAGCGCCGCGCGCGCCGGGCTCAATTTCCTGAAATACGATGAAGCGGCGCTGAAAGAGCTCGCCAAACACCGGCATGACGAGCAGTCATACATCTCCACCACCAGGGAATACATCCGTCTGCAGGAACAGCTCTTGACCAATGACCGCGAGGCCAACCCGACCATCAATGACCATGCCTGGGAGAGCGACCGGCATACGTACCCTTCGGGGAAGGAGTAATTCTGCCCCTACGAAAGCACGAGGCCTGGGGAAACCATCCGATTTCCCCAGGCCTTTTTTGATTGGCGCAGCGTTAGGAGTTACGCGACGCGGTTCTTATCGTGGTCTTCCAGCCAGCGCGGGCAGAAGGTCTGGCACCAGGCCCTGGTGCACTTGCCGGTGAACATGGCCTGCACCGTGCCGGGGTTGCCGATAGTGCCCAGATAGAGGTGCACGACGAAAAAGGCCCCGATCACCATGGCGCTCATGGCATGCAGCATGAAGGCCCAGCGCGCCACCACCACCGGCAGCGAGTCTGAAAACCACATGCCCAGACCTGTGACCACGATCAGGATACCGAAGGCGATGATGCACCAGAAAAAGGCCTTCTGGCCGGCATTGTATTTGTAGACCGGCGGGAGCTTGTCTGTCTCCCACAGGTAGCCGCCGCCCTGGAGTATCCACCCCATGTCATCCTTCTCAAACTTGCATTCCTTCGCCCACATGAAGAAGGCATAGACTAGGGCCATGGCGAAGATAACCCCTGAGAAGATATGCAGCCACTTGGTGGCGTAATAGCCGCCCAAGACCGTGGGGATGATCTCCCAGGCATGGAACATGAGCCCCAGGCCCGAGATGAGGCAGAACAGGCAGCTGCCGGCCAGGATCCAATGCGCGATACGCTCGGTGGCGTCCGTTACCTTGACCATATCGACATCATGATGAGACATATCACTCACCCCCTTCCTTATGCTCTTTCACTTCGTGCGGCCCCTTGATCAGGTAATGCAGCGCGGCGGCACCAGCTACGCCGCCCATGCCGATCAACGTGAAGGGTTTGAAGAAGTTTTTCCACCACAACACCGTGGCGGGCATCTTGGGGTGTTCGGGCAGCTCGTCGTAGACGCCGGGCTTCTCGCCCAGGACATAGATCACGTGCGTGCCGCCCACGAACTTGTCGCCGTAGACATTGGCGTCGCCGCCCAGCTCGGCCACGCGGGCATAGGCCTTCTTGATCATGGTGTCACGATCTCCTATGGTGAGAGCGCCGGTGGGACACGACAGCACGCAGGCCGGCTTCTGGTCGCCCAGGAGCCGGGTATAGCACAGGTCGCACTTGTAGCACTTGTCGGTCTTGGCGTCGTGGCGCGGGATGTCGAAGGGGCAGGCCGTGATGCAGGCCTTGCAGCCGATGCAGCGGTCGCGGTGCACGCCCACGGTGCCCAACTCGGTATGGTACAGCGCCCCGCTCGGGCACACCTTGACACAGGCGGCGTCCGTGCAGTGCATGCAGCCGTCCTTGCGGAAGAGCCACTTAAAGGTGCCGTCCTTGTCCACATACTCCTGAAAGCGGATCAAAGTCCAGGTGTTGCTCTGCAAATCGGGCGGGTTCTGGTACGAGCCCCAGTTATGCGTCCGGGTGGCCTGCTGCTCGTTCCACTGCTTACACGCGACCTGACAGCCACGGCAGGCCGTGCACTTGGTTACGTCGATGAGTTTTACGATATCCATATTCTTCATAGCGTACGCTCCTAGACCTTACTCACATTGACCATGAAGGCCTTGAACTCGGGGCAGAAGGTATTGGCGTCGCCGACCGAAGGGGTCAAGAAGTTGGTGGAGTCGCCGCCGTCCTCCGGGAAGAGCCAACCATAGTTGAAGGGCAAGCCTACCTGATGCACGGTCTTGCCCTCAACCGTGAAGGGGACAAAACGCTTGGTGACCATGGCCACGCACTTGACCTCGCCGCGCGCCGACGATACCTTGACCTTCTGGCCGTTCTTGATGCCTTTCTCCTTGGCCAGGGCCTCGCCGATTTCGACATAGAGCTCGGGCTGCATCTCCAGGAGCCATAGTTGCCAGCGCGTGAGCGCGCCGGAGCACCAATGCTCGGTGCAGGAGTAGGTGGTGCAGACATAGGGGAATTTTTCACTGGCATTTGCCACCTGATCGACGTCGGCCTTGAAGATCTCAATGGCCGGGTTGTTCAGTTGACCCGACAGGGGGTTTTTGGTGAGCGGACCCTCCAGGGGTTCGTAGTGCTCGGGGAACGGCCCATCGGCCATGGCTGGTCCAAAGAGGGACCCGACACCGTCGGCCTTCATGATAAAGGGATACTTGCCCTTTTCCTTGTCCGCCATGGGCGGCCAGGGGCCGTCGGGCACGTCGCCCACCCACTTGTCGCCGGTCCATTCCAGGAGCTTGCGCTTGGGATTGTAGGGCTTGCCGTTCACATCGCAGGAGGCGCGGTTGTAGATGATGCGCCGGTTTACGGGCCAGGCAAATGACCAGTTGGGGTAGAGTCCCAAACCGGTGGGGTCATCCTTGCCGCGTTTGGCCATCTTGTTCTCGCCATCGGCCCCGAAGCTGCCGGACATGATCCAGTTGCCGCACGCGGTGGTACCGTCGGCCTTCAGCATCCCGAAGGTCGGGACGAGATCGCCCTTCTTGAACTGCTTCTTCACACCCTTGTCGTCGATCTCCACATCGGCGGTCCAGTGTCCGTTGATCTGCTTGGCCACCTTGAGCGCGTCCATGTTGCCGTCACGGTCTTTATAGTCCCACTTGAGGTTCAGGATCGATTCCGCATTCGGACCGCCCTCCTTGGCATACAGGGCCTTGATGGCGTCCATCAGCCGGATCTGGATGTCGCCGCAGGAAATGGCGTCTTCGGGAGGATTGGCGGCCTTGTACTTCCACTGCACCCAGCGGCCGCTGTTGCTCTGGGAGCCTTCCTTTTCCATGGTGGCTGCGGCCGGCAGCAGGAAGCACTCGGTCTTGACCTGCTTGGGGTCAACCCCCGGGCCGAACCAAAAGGAGGAAGTCTCGTTGTCGAAGATATTGGCACAGACCAAAAAATCGAGCTTTTCGAGGGCCTTTCTGGTCTTGAGTGAGTTGGGCGAACTCACCGCCGGGTCGGTGCCATAGGCGAAGAGACCCTTGATCTTGCCTTCATACATGCGGTCGAAGAGGTGCAGCTGCGAATAGGCCTTGCCGTCATCAAGCTTGGGCGACCATTGGTAGCCGAACTCGGTCTCAGGCGTTGCAGTTTCCCCGTACAGGGCCTTAAGCCAGCTGACATAGAAGTTGGGGTAGTTGATATAGTAGTTGGCCGACTGGGGATCTTTGCACTTGGGCGTGCACTTTTCCAGATATTTTTCCAGGGTGTCCAGCGAGGCCAAGGGCATCTTGAGATAGCCGGGCAGGTTGCCGTACAGGATGCAGTGGTCCGTGGACCCCTGCACATTGGGCTCGCCTCTGAGCGCATTTATGCCGCCGCCGGCGATGCCCATGTTGCCCAAGAGGAGCTGGATAATGGCCATGCTACGGATGTTCTGGACCCCCACCGTGTGCTGGGTCCATCCCAGGGCGTAACATTCCGTGCCGGCCTTGTCCGGTACGCCGGTGGCGCTGTATTCCGCGTAGACCCTGGTGAGATTCTCCTTGGAAACGCCGGTGATGCTGGAGACCTTATCCAAGGTATAGCGCGAGTAGTGCTGCTTCATAAGCTGGAATACGCAACGCGGGTCCGTCAGCGTCGGGTCCTTGAGCGGAATGCCGCTCGCATCCATCTGGAAGGTCCAGGTATCCTTGCTGTACTTGCGCTTCTCGGCGTCATAGCCCGAGAACAGGCCGTTATCGAATGAAAAGTCCGGGTTCACGAGGAATGACGCATTGGTGTAGTTGACCACGTAATCATGGAAGTGCTTCTCGTTGCTGATGATGTAATTGATCATGCCCCCCAGAAAGGCGATATCCGTGCCTGATCGCAAGGGGACATGGTAATCGCACCGGGCCGAGGTGCGGGTGTAGCGCGGGTCGACGTGGATAATGCGCGCCCCGTTCTTCTCTTTGGCCCTCAGAATCCATTTGAACGCGAGCGGATGATGCTCGGCCGCGTTGCTGCCCATAATAAGGATAACATCACTGTTTTTCAGATCGATATAGTGGTTCGTCATCGAACCCCTGCCAAACGACTCTCCCAGAGCCGCTACGGAGGGGCTGTGTCAGATACGTGCCTGGTGATCGATATACACCAGGCCCAGGGCCCTAACCGAGGCGCTGATGAGCCAGCACTCCTCGTTGTCTATGTTGGAACTCCCGAGGTGAGCGACACTCTCGGTCCTGTTCACGAGTTGACCTTTGGCATTGGTGGTCACAAAATCCTTGTCGCGGGCATCCTTCGTAAGCCGCGCGATGCGTGCAAAAGCCCAGGCCCAGTCCTTTTCTTCCCACTTGTCGCTGTAGGGGGCGCGATACTGGACCTTCTTGAGGCGATACTTGTTGGCCTCGGTCAGATCGAAGAATCCCGCACCCTTGGCGCACAGCGCGCCTTCGTTGATGGGGTTTTCGGGATCGCCCTCGATGTTGAAGATCTTGCCGGTCTTATTGTCCACGCTGCAGATCAGGCCGCAGCCGCAAGAACAGTAGGCGCACACCGTGGTGTACTGCTTGGCGGTCTTGAGCCGGTTCATCTTGTTAAGCTCGGCCGCGTATGCCTTGGTCGGCGCCAGGTTCAAACCCAACGTTGCGCCGGCGCCCATGGCCCCGGTCAACGCCAGGAAACCTCTCCGGGTTACTTCCATTTTTTCCCTCCTACGATTTGATTTATATGCTAACAATTATATATGTATTTACTGGCATAATATGGCATTAGTCCGGCACCGTCAATGAATTTTTTTCCTAACATGCGGAATGCATTGATTAATATGTTATCAATAACATAACAAAAGACACCTTGAATCCGCATCCCCCAAGAAGAACAGGCGCTGCGTCCCTTGCCCCGCGGCCGTATTTGAATTAAATCGACCGAGGTCCATATTTCGATCCATCCGCTTTACCTGCCGCAAGGGATCGGCATGACTCCCTGTACGGCTCACCTAAGGGATGATCAGGACAAAATATTCCAGCCGGTGTCCACGACCGGGTGATAGCCCTTCTCCTGCATGAGCACGTCCAGGTGGACAAGACTTACGCCCGCGATATCCGCGTCGAAGTCGGCCAGCTCCGTGACCTTGTTGACCGTGATCAGATAGTGCTTGCAGCTCTCGCAGGCGAAAGTCGACTCCTGGGTCGCGTCCTCCACGAAATAGTAGGTCATGGTTTTCTGATCGTCATTGCCGCAGGCCGGGCAGATGACGCGGCTGAACTGCCAGGCATGCGCGCAGCGCGAGCAATACAACCAGCGCCGGGGTATGCCTTCTTCGATGCGGGCCAGCATGGGGGATCCGCCGCAGATCGGACAATACCCCTTTTCCCAGGAGAAGCCCTCCAGCAGACCGGCCCATGCATGGGTGTGCCGCTCGAGCACGATGCGCACGACCCAGCGCGACAAAAACAACAGGGCATCCCGGCCGACCCCGGCCTCCAAGGCCAGGCGGTCGATGAGCTTGGCATGCGTGTCCGCCCCGGCCAGCATGACCTCGGACAGCGTCCGGGGATGTTTTTGAATATAGCCTGCAAACCGCTGAAGGTCATCCTTCAGAGCGGGCAGCCCTTCAACGACCTTCGGTATCAGGTCAAGGGCGAGTTCTTCCCAGGGAGCATCCTTTATCAGATCGTTCTGCCGCAAAAGCGGTACGCCTGCCTTGAAGCTCTCTTCATCAAGGCTCGCGCTTACATTGCCGCCCTCCAGGGGAGCTTGCGCCAAGCGCCGGCATGCAAGCATGACCGGCCGGAAGGCCTCAATGATCTCCCGGTTGTGGGGATATTTTGCACAGGCCGCAGCGATGATTTGCGTTAAACGCTGCAGTGCCTTGAAATCCTCTTTCATAGCACCCTTCTTCAGAGATTTTATTATGTTGATATCAACACAATCTACGTGAACCGTACCGCCCTGTCAAGGTCGCCATGGCAAAACAAGGGATTGTCGCATCATTCTTATTATGATATTTCTAGCATAATTCAATGAGGAGGCTACACCATGCTGCGTGCACGCATACTTTACATGTTCTTGTTGTTCATTTTCGGGGCCATGCCTGCCATGGCTGAGGATACACTTAAGGCCGCCGTGGCTGCCAACTTCATCGCCCCGTTTGAAGAATTGGCCGCCCAGTACCAGCGACAAACCGGCGTCAAGGTCGAGGCGACCTTCACCTCCAGCGGCAAGCTCTATGCCCAGATCGTCAACGGAGCGCCTTTCGATCTCTTCCTCTCGGCCGACGAGGATCGGCCGCGCAGGCTCGCCGATAAGGGCCTTTGTGGCGCGCCTTTTGTCTACGCCAAGGGCCGGGTCGTGCTCTTTACGACCCGCAAAGACCTCTGCGGCGCCAAGGACTGGCTGAGCATCGTTACGCGTGCGGACGTAAAAAAGCTTGCCGTGGCCAATCCCGAGACCGCCCCCTATGGGGCGGCGGCCAAACAGGCCCTTGAGCAGACCAATTTATGGGAAACACTGCAGCCGCGGCTGGTCTTCCCGCAGGATATCGCCCAGGCCTTTCAGTATGCCGGCACCGGGGCCACGGATGCCGGTTTCTGCGCCCTTTCGTCGGCTTTGACCAAAGAGGGGGCCAAAGGCTGCTATCTGCCGGTGCCGCAGGCCCCGGCCATTGTGCAGTCAGGGTGCATATTGACCACATCCCCGCATAAGGTCCAGTCCGAGAAATTCACCGCCTTCCTGAATTCCCCGGAGGCCTTGAAGATCATACAACGCTTCGGCTATACCCGTGATTGACCTGGTCCCGCTCTACCTCTCGGCCAAGCTGGCCCTGGTCACGACGGCGATCCTGCTCATGATCGGGGCGGCGCTGGCCTATCCGCTGGCCATGAGCCGCTTCGCCGGCAAGTCCCTGTGCGAGGCCTTCATCAACCTGCCGCTGGTGCTGCCGCCCACGGTGCTGGGCTTCTTCCTGCTCATGCTCATGGGCCCGCGGGCCGTGCTGGGCAGGGCCTGGCAGGCGCTCTTCGGCTCGGGCCTGCTCTTCACCTTCACGGCCCTGGTCATGGCCTCGATCATCTACAGCCTGCCCTTTGTGGTCCAGCCCATGAAAACCGCCTTTACGCGCATCGACAAGCGCCTGATCGAGAACGCCTATGTCCTGGGCCTTTCGCCCCTGAAGACCTTTTTCCGCGTGATCCTGCCCAACTCCCTGGGCGGCGTCGCCGCCGGCGCCATCCTGGTCTTCCTGCACACCCTGGGCGAGTTCGGGGTGATCCTCATGGTGGGAGGCAGCATGCCGGGCGAAACCAAGGTGGCCTCCATCGCCATCTACGAGGCGGTGGAAGCCCTGCGTTATCAGGATGCCTGGATCCTCTCGGCCCTGCTGATCCCGACCAGCTATATCTTCCTGCTTGTCTCGTACAGGGTCTTCAGGAGCGAGTAGCGGATGGGCATCGCGGCCAAGATCAGACTGCCCCGGAGCGGGTTTACCATCGACCTGGAGCTGGCCTGCGCCCCGGGCAAGCTCTTGAGTCTGGTCGGACCTTCCGGGGCGGGCAAAACCAGCATTCTCAGGGTCCTGGCCGGGCTTGAAAAACCCGCATCCGGCCATATCACCTGCGGCGGCTTTACCTGGGTCGATACGGCGGCCGGGGTCTATGTGCCGCCGCAGAAACGCCGCCTCGGCTATGTGTTCCAGGAGTTCACCCTCTTTCCGCATCTGACCATACGGGAGAATGCGGCCTTCGCGGCCAAAAACCGGCAGACGGCGGACGAGCTGCTCAAGCGCCTCAAGATCTGGCACCTCAGGGGTGCCAGGCCGGACAAGATCTCGGGCGGCGAGCGCCAGCGGGCGGCCATCTGCCAGGCCTTGGCGCGTATCCCCCGCGCGCTGCTCCTGGACGAACCGTTCTCGGCCCTGGACGCGCTCACCCGCCGCAACCTGCGCGAGGAGCTCAAGGCCCTGAAGACCGAACTGAACATACCCATCATCCATGTGACACATGACATTCGCGAGGCGCTCTACCTGGGCGACGAGGTCCTGCCCGTTGTGCAGGGCAAGGCGGCCCATAAGTGGATGCTGCAGTTCCTGATGCGTGACCGGCTGAGCCCCGCATGCCGCGGCCGCATCGACTGGGAGCACGAAGAAGAACTGTATCAGGAGGAAACCGCATGAACATCGGACCATACACTATCGAAGACTATCTCAACCTGGTCACATCCTTCCATGGCTACCAGGCCCCGGGCATGATCGTGGGCGGCTTCATGGTGGACTTGGCCCTGCGCAACCTGCCGGAAGGCATCCTTTTCGACGCCATCAGCGAGAGCGCTTCCTGCCTGCCGGACGCCATCCAGCTGCTCACGCCCTGCACCATCGGCAACGGCTGGCTCAAGATCCTGCCCTTCGGCCGCTATGCCGCGAGCCTGTACGATAAGTACTCCGGCGCCGGGGTGCGCGTGTATCTCGATAACCGCAAGCTCGATGACTGGCCCAACATCAAGGAGTGGTATCTCAAGCTCAAACCCAAAAAGGAGCAGGACTCGCCGCGCATCAAGGAGGAGATCCTCGAAGCCGGGGCCTCGATCCTGACGCTCGAAACCATCAGCGTACGCGAAGACCAGCTGATGAAGCGCAGCAAGGGCGCCATCGCCATATGTCCGACCTGCCATGAGGCCTACCCCTCCAAGGACGGCGGCATCTGCCGTGCATGCCAGGGACAGAGCCCATACGTGCACCAGGGGGTCAAGACCCGGCCGGCGCTTAAGCTGGTGCCGGTCGAACAGGGCGTGGGCAAGCTGGCCGTGCATGACATGACCCGCATCATCCCCGGTAAGGAGAAGGGCCCGGCGTTCCTGCGCGGCCAGGAGATCACGGCCGGCGACGTCTGCCGGCTGCAGAAGATGGGGCGCATGCACCTCTATGTGCAGGATGAACCCGAAACCGATTGGGTGCACGAGGACGAGGCCGCGCTCGGTTTTGCCCAGGCCATGGCCGGTGAGGGCGTGGGCTTTGCCACGCCGCCGCGCGAGGGCAAGATCAATTTTACGGCCGGACATGAAGGGCTTTTCGTGGTGAACACCGACATACTGAACGCCTTCAACCGTGCCCCCGGCGTGGCCTGCGCCAGCCGGCAGGGGTATTCCCTGGTCAAGCAGGGCGATAAGCTGGCCGGCGAACGCGCCATCCCGCTCTACCTACACCGCGATGATTACATGCGCGCCCTGGATGCCCTGGAGGATGGACCTTTATTCACGGTCAAACCCTTGCGCAAGGCCACGGTTGGCATCCTGATCACCGGGACCGAGGTCTTTCAGGGCCTGATCCAGGACGGCTTCGGCCCGATCGTACACGCCAAGGTTTCAGCCTACGGCTGCACGGTCGTGCATCAGATCATAGCCCCGGACAACCGCGCTGCTATCGCCCAGGGGATCTCTGACCTGATCGCGGCCGGGGCCGACCTCATCACCACCACGGCCGGGCTCTCGGTGGACCCGGACGATGTCACGCGCCGGGGGCTGGAAGACGCCGGCGCCAAGGATATGCTCTACGGCGCGCCCATCATACCCGGCGCCATGACGTTGCTGGCACACATCGGCGCTGTCCAGATCATCGGCGTGCCTGCCTGCGCCTTGTTTCACAAGACCACGGGCTTCGACCTCCTGCTGCCTCGGGTCCTGGCGGGGCTCACGATCACGCGCGAGGACCTGGCCCGCATGGGCCACGGCGCCTTCTGCCTGGACTGCCCCAGTTGCACCTTCCCACGCTGTTCCTTCATGCGCTAATAAGAAAAAGCCCGGGGAAAACCTCCTTTGCCTCGATGGTTCCCCCGGGCCTTACGATCAGTCCCTGGCGATGATGGTCCCGACCGGCTCGCCGTTTAAGGCCTTTGTGATATTGCCTTCTTCCAGGCCGTTGATGATCTGAATCTGAGAAATCACCTCGCTGTTCTTGAGGATCTCCAGGCAGGGCCGTTCGATGATCAGGTCGTCGAGGTTGCGTTCGATCAGTTCCGAAGCGCTGATGAACGGGATGAAGCGCGCCTTGGGATTCTTCTTGGGGTCGTCGTCATAGAGGCCCTGTTCGTCCTTGACCAGGATGCAGGAGCGCGCGCCGATCAGGTCGGCCAGGAGTACCGTGCCCACATCGGTGCGGTGAATCGGGATGCGCACACGCGAAGGATGGATCGCAAAATAGTCGTAGGGCGGCATGCCGTGCGTGACCGGGATGCCCCCTTCTGCGAAGTAGTTGGGGAGCTTCACAAGATCGTCATGCCCGATCTTGACCCCGCCCCAGGCCGAGAGCAGCATGGTTAAGAGCAGGGCGTTCTGCTCCGAGATGGAGCTCCCGAACTTGGCAATGATGCCGGCCGGCATACCGAGTTCCAGACCGATGGAGTAGATGTGACGGCTGCGCGTCCCGCCGCCGGTGGTCAGAAGCATCTTATGCTCTTTTTTGTTGGCTATGATCTCCCGAATAATCCCGGGCAGGGCCTTGGCGCCCCGGTCGCAGATCGACTGGCCGCCGATCTTGAGCACATCGACATCCGGAAAGAGCCGCACCTGAGGCGCGACGGGAATTTCTTCCCAGAGTTTTTTGCTGACCAGGCTTTCGCCCATCAGCTTGCTTTTTACATGCAGCCGGCGGCCGTCGCGATCACGAACCAGTGCCATACATCGCCTCCAAGACTAATGGGCAGGGATCTCCCTTCCCTATTGGTTATGCTCATTCAACACGGGAATCAACCGGGAGAGCGCTTGAACTCAGTCCTCTGTGTCGTCATCCTCCTTGCCGCATTCGAGCAGGACGAGCTCGGCCTCGAGGCTCTGCGCGATCTGTTCGAGCTCGCCCTTTTTCAGGTGCTCGGCGAAGATCTTCAGGTCAAGACCCGCGACCGCAACCACCCGGAAACGGGGTTTCTTTTCGCCCTCTCCGACCTTGATGCGCTCCCGATAAAAGATCTTACCTGCCATGGCGCCCCTCCTTTGCCGATGATTTGGCCTTCTTGTCGACACACTCCCAGACGGAACTGCCCTGATGCACCACGGGCAGCACGGCCGAGCCGCCGCGCAGACGCGGCCTGAGCCAACCCAAGCTGACCACGATATCCTTGGGCCCCGGCACCGGGCCGTCGTCCTCAACCGGCACCGGGATAATGCCGCGCTGCATGAGTGATGCGACTTCCACCTCCGGCGGGATTTCGCGCAGACCGTGATATTCGATAAAGCGGCCGTTCCAGCCGCCCGCGGTCAAACCCACCGCGGCCACGGCGCCGATAATGCCGTCCTGCGTCCCGCCATGCCCGGAAAGGTGCGCGCCGGCAGCGGCCTGGCGGGCATCGGCCTGGGTCACGACCCGCCTGGTGCAGGTCTTGCCGAACTCGATAATCCGCCCCAGCTCCGGCTGTTTTTCGGTGGCCACGCACAAGCCGGGATCGCTGCCGGGGATGAAGTGCCGCTCGATATGGCCTGCGGCCATGGTGATCAGCTCCTCCAGCACGCCTTCGTGCGGAATGTTCACTACCACGCAGGCCGAGCTGTTATGCGAGGTATAGGGGATGGCGGGGTGCACCAGGAGCTGCTGCCTGACCACGCCCCACAGGACGCATCCCGGCGGCAACGTCTGTCCGAACCAGCGTGCCAGCTTGCCCGTGCCCCTCTCGGCATCTATGGTATCCGTATCGTCGAATCCGATGTATGCCTGCATACAACCGCCCCTCACCGACTGCTCATGGTTATGAAACACCGTCCGTCATGATCGTCGCCTCCGCCATCCTGCGTGCCAGATGCCGCCGTTGAACCGGTTCCTTCTTCGGGTGTGGCGGTCTGCACGTTGGCTACAATGGTGTCCTTCACGGCCGCCGGCATGGCGAAAACCAGCTCCACGTCGCGGTCCTCGGATAGCCCCGCGGCGCTTGTCTTGTTCTCGGCCGCTGAGACGGCGCGGATTTCCGTCCCCGGTTCATAGACCGGGTCGAGGTAGGCACGCGTCACCGGGTCCCAGATCCGGTAGATCTCCTGGGTCAGGATCTCCGGATTATAGGTGTACATGCGGCAGATGAGCGTCCCGGTGCCGTCGCCGTTGTCGTTGACCGTAATGCGCCGCCATTCCTGGGGCCAGTCCGCAATCCCGCTGGTGGTGATGTCCCAGAATCCGTATCCGTCATCCGTCGTATCTGCCACGATGCGGTTGATGTGCGCATGGCCGTCGAAGATGGCGATCACGTTCTCGAAGGTCTTCAGACTCTCTTTGAGTCTGCCAGCGCTGACATATTTCGTGTTCATGTCCGTCACCAGGGGCGCAAACTCATCCGGACCATGGTGGGCAAAGAGGATGCACAGCTTTCCGGAATTCTTGCGAATCTCATCCTCCATCCAGACGAACTGGGCCTGAGAGAGCATGCCCTGCGAAAGGGTCTCCAGCGGGGCTTTGTCCTCCGGGTTAAAAATCGAGGTGTTGAGCACGATGCAGTGCACATACGGCGTGGGATCGAAGCTGTAATAGCCCTGGTTGATTTCTGAAAGGCCATGTCCGCTCTCGATGCGCAGTACATCCTCCAGGTAGCTCAAGTTCTCGATATAGTAATCCCGGTCAGCGGCAGAGAACAGACCCTGCACCAGGATGCCGATAACGCCTGATGAATTGAACGTGCCCTGGTACTCCACGTCATGATTGCCCACCGCCGCGTACCACGGCATGAGCAGGGCCTCGCGTTCGGTCGGGGCCTTGGTGCTCAAGCCCGCCCGATTGGCGTGGTCCTTGAAGGCAGGCAGGGGCAGTCCGTCGGCCAGGGCCACGAACCACTCCAGTTCGTCCTGCAAGCCGGTGTCGGTATGGTCGCCGGTGGAGATCAGGAAGTCCAGGTTGTCTTCAAGGTGCGCGTCGTTGAGCGAGACGATGGTGGCCTGCCAGATCAGGGCCGTATAGGCGCCGATGTCCCGGTGCGTCGGCGGGATAAGATTGTATAAGAGCCAGCCGATGTCCGGGTAGAGCGCGGGATTCGAGCCCCAGAGCAGTTTCAGTTCCTCGGCCCGGATGGGGTTGCCCTCATCCGTGATATGCACATCGGTGGTATGCGCAAAATCGACCAGGGTTATTGCGTAGCCGCTGGCGTTGGTTCCATCGGGTAAGACGTCCTTGATGAGCGCGGCTTCACAATATACCGGATAAGCCAGGAGCGCGATCACCCCCATGATTGTCAGCAGCGTCAGTCGCTTTGGAATGGATGTCCCCGCGTGTTGCTTTATCATGCCTTCCTCCCCTGCCGCACATCATTCACTACGAACTTCTGCCGGTCGAGGTTTTTATTTATAGCGTATACAATCATCCTCTAGCATATGCCCTATTGATAAGCCAAGAATTTTCTGGACTGCGGCAGATAAGGGACCGGCGTAGATGTAAGCCGTGCGTGATGAACATTCGGCACGGCGGGCGTACGTATGGAATGCCGGACGTATCGACCGATCACCGACCGATCGAAATTTCGCGAGCCAGACGCTTCGTCGCGTACAATCAGGCCTTTCGGCTCCCGGACCGGACTTACGTGATGCTGATCAACGTGCCGACGCGGTTCACGAACTCTTCGACAGCCTCGCCCACATTGTCGCACTGAGCCCGCATGGCACCCTGTTCGCAGACATTCACGCAATAGCCGCAGCCCTTGCAGCGCTCGTTGTCAATGAGCATGCCGCCGCCCGGCGCCGGGCTGATGGCCTCCATGAAACAGCCCTCAAGGCAGGTACCACAGCCGGTGCAGGCTTGGGCGTCATTGACGATCGTAAGCCCCTTGAGACGGTGCAGGGAGCCGACGGCCTCGGGGGGCCAGTATTTGCAGGAGTTCATGATGGTGCAGCAGCAGCGGCAGCACAAGCAGACCGCCATCATGCGGCCTTCATTCCTGACGCCCCAGAGCAGGTCGTCGATGCGCACCCGTCCCACCATGGGAGTGAGTCCGTTGGCTACGGCCGTATCGAGGTAGTCGAGACACTCCTGAACGCTCACGTGCCGGGCGATGCGCGGATCGATCTGCTTGGTGCCCTCGCCCAGTTGGATGCAGCCGAAATCGATGGGGTGGTTTTCGCAGCGTTTGGCGTCGCGGCAGGTACAGGTGCCGATGATCACCCGATGGGACGAGCGTCTGATCAGCTCGGCCACGATCTCCTTGGTCAGAACCGAATTGTCGCCCGCTCCGGTCACGACTTCACCGATGGGGATATAGCTGACATTCAGGTTTTTCCCGGTAAACATGGGCAGGGAAAGCTTTTCGGCCAGTTTTCCCAGGATCGGGACGGGCTTCAACCGCGCCACGAAACGCGCCCCGTTCCAGGTCATGGGCCAGAGTTTTGCCAGGATCGGCAACCACATCGCAGGTCTCTTTGACATCGAAGCCCCCTTATTTCTTTGGAATGACCGCTCTACCTTCCCGTCCTTCCGGATAGTTATGGACGCATACAAAATAGCATTTTTAGTTGCATACTGCAACATACTATTCTAGATTACGTCATGCATGGTCAGCGACTCATTGTCGGCGGCCGACCATGCAACATACGATATAAGACCGAAGGAGGTAGTTTTATGACCGAGAACAAAAGTTTCTGGTATGCCCTGATGCTGGGCTCGCTTATCGGCTGGGCTATCGTCGTCGCCGGATTCGTCAAGCCCTACGGCCCGGGTTTCCGCAAGATCTGGCTCCTGATGTCCGCCATCTGGCTGAGCCATCCCCTGGAAGTGCCGGCGGCCTCGCTGAAGATCGGCCGCAGCCGGGGCTTGAGCCTGCCCGAGATCCTCGTGAAAACGACGGCCTTCGGTTTCACCTGGTGGCTGCCGCTGAAAAAAGGCGTGCTTACGCGCTAAAACCGGAACTGTGCGAAGGCGCGGGGTGATACCGCCCCTTTCCTTTGCACTGTTCATGACCCCGATCCCGAGAACCAACCGGGTTCTTTCCGTATTCAGGACCATACTCACACGCGTATTACGACAGGCGTCCATCTTGCCGATAAGGTATGCATCGATTATGTAATAATCATCCTCACGGCAATAAAGGAGGCGGTATGAAAGGCACGCATGAGCACCAGCACCTGCATGGTCATGAACACAAGCACACGCATGCCCACGAACATGCGCATGACGATGTGATCCACCTGCATGAGCATGAGCATGTCCATTCCCACGAGCACCTGCACGAACACCTCCACGAGCATACCCACAAGCAGGACACGCACGTGCACGAGCACAAGCACACGGGCGAGCACGGCGCCCACGACCACGACCATCCCGGGCACACGTCCGAACCGCATACTCACACTCACGGATAAGCATTGCGGAATCTTTTGGGAACTTCAGTCGTCAGGCTTACGCCAGCATGACCCCCGTTCACGATTCATTATATTCTGGAACCCTTAGTACTGGGCGTCGGAACGGTTGTTCTGGGTCCAATACCAGCGCGTGGTTCCGGCCTCGCTGGCCTGTCTGATGTAACCGGCCTGATCGAACTGATCCAGGGTTTGCCGTACCAGGTCCGGTTGAGCGCCGGTGGCCTCTGTGATGCGTCCGGCCAGGGCTTGGAGACTGGAGCCGTCGTTCGAAAAGACCCCGTGCCGCTCGATCAGATCATCGGTCAGTATCTTGAAAACCAGGTGCATGCGGTTGTGTCCGGCCACCCGCAGGTATTCTTCGTCGCTGCATGCCCCTTCACTATATCTCCTGAGTATGTCGTTCCAGAGTTCGTTGTGCCTAGCCTCGAAATCATCCATGAAACGCTTGGTATACTGCTCGCTTAACGTGGAGGTGCGCACGATGGGGACGTTGGCGTCATAGAGGTCCCAGTCGTCGGTGAGAAATTCGATATCGTATTTCTCCTGCTCTTCCCGCACGGTGGTGCCGGGAAACGGGGCCAGGAGATGGAACCCGTAGGCAATTTCCAGGCTCTCGGCAAAGGTGTACGAATCTTCAATGGTCTGAGGGCTCTCACCCGGCATGCCGATGATAAAGGACGCATGCGCCAGAACCCCGGTATTCTTGCAGGCTTGCACGGCCTTGCGGGCCTGATCGAGGGTTATGCCCTTTTTCACCCGTTTGAGCATCTCGGGGTTGCCGGATTCAATCCCGAAGCTCACCGAGTCGCAACCCGCCTCGCGCATGATCGTAAGAACCTCCTCATCCACAGTGTTTACCCGTGAAAACGCCGTCCATGCGATTTTGACGCCCCGGCGCTGGAGCTCTTCGCAGAATATCCTGACGCGGTCCTTGTTGGCGGTAAAAAGGTCATCCGCGATATTGATGCGGGTGAACCCGTAGGAAATGATATCCTCGATCTCGTCCACGATCAGGCTGGGCGTACGGTAGCGGACTTTGTAGCCCACCATGCGGCGTCCGAGACAGAAGATGCACTGATTCGGGCACCCGCGCGAGGTTATGATGCTGACCGGAAAACCCAGCGCCAGATAGCGCGAGACCGGCAGGAGGCGCCGCGCCGGCGCGGGCAGCGTGTCGAGGTTATGGATCAGATCGCGCGGCCCGGTGAAATGGGCCTGCCCGTCCTGGCGGAAGACGATGCCCTTGATGCCCGGCCATGCGTCCCGCTCGTGGATGACCGGCAGGAGCTCACGCAGGGTCTCCTCGCCTTCCCCCACCACAATGAGGTCGATCTCCGGATATTTTTTCAAAGTATCGGCCCAATCGTAGGAGACATGCGGACCGCCCATCATGGCGATGATGTCCGGATTATGGCGTTTGACATCTTGCATGATGGCGGCCGCGTACTTGAAATTCATGGTGACCGACGTGGAGCCTACCACATCCGGAGCGAAGGCGTCGAGTTCGGCGGCGATCTTCTCCCTGGTGTACCCACGCACGATATAGTCGAAGATGCGCACATCGCAGCCCGCGCTTTCGCAGGCCGCGGCAACATAGCTCACGCCCAGGGGCGGCGAAGGTGCCTCCTCAAGGGGATAGGGCGGCGCGATAATGGCGACTTTCATGCATCCCTGAGCCGGCATGAATCCGCTACCCCCAGGTTTTCATAAATCTTGAGCGTGGCGCGGGCCGTGTTCAAGGTATAGAAATGGATGCCCCGCGCCTGATTGTCGATCAGGTCGCGCACCTGTTCCGTGGCCCAGTGGGCGCCGACCTTTCCCACATGATCGTCCGTGTCCGCGCGCGCCACCGCCTTGATCAGACGGGCTGGAATGCGCGCTCCCAGGGCAAGTTCCGCGATCTTCAGCATGCCCGCCTGGGAGAGTACCGGCATGATCCCGGCGATAATCGGCGCCTTGATACCGACCAGTTCGCAGCGCTCCCGGAAATCATAGAAATCGCGGTTGTCGAAAAAGAGCTGGGTGATGATATAGTCCGCGCCAGCGTCGACCTTGGCCTTGAGGTAATCGATCTCCTTGAGCCGGTTGGGCGTGTCGGGGTGGCCTTCCGGAAAACCTGCCACGCCCACGCACATGTGCGGAAAATGTTTTTTGATATAGGCCACCAGATCGACCGCATGGGCAAACCCGGCGGGTGTGAGGTTTCCGGATGACGGGGCGGGGCCGTCGCCCCGCAGTGCCAAGATGTTGTCAATGCCCTGCGCCGCGTACCGCTGAAGCAAGGCATGGATCTCGGTGCGCGTGCTGCCCGCGCAGACCAGGTGGGCCACCACGCTCAGGTCCGTCTCGCGCTCGATGCGCATGACCAGTTGATGGGTGTTCTCGCGCGTGGAGCCGCCGGTGCCGCAGGTGACGCTTACCCAGGACGGCGCCAGGGCCCGCAATGAAGCGATATTGTGGAAAAGATTCTCCCACCCCTTGTCCGTCTTGGGGGGAAAGAACTCAAAACTGAAGGTGATCTTGGTATGCTCTAGAATCTCTTTTACCTGCATGGACTATCTCCGAGAGATAAACATTAATCTCTTTATCGAAGCACGTGTTCATTAAGGAAAAGCGCCTGTTCATTGAGAAGGTGTTCGTGGAAATCTTTACCGTTACGGATCAAACGGCGGATATCCGAGCGCCGTACCCAGCGGCTGTATAGCCAAATCCATTGCGTAGGGTGAGCGCTGACGATGCCGCTCACCCAGTCCTGGAGGCGAGCACTCAGGCGCATGACCGGCTCTGATTTCCAGCATTCGGTGAGTTTATCCGGGACATCCTCGCCCCCGCCGTAGTCGCGGGTATCAATAGGGACATCGAAGATGATCTGGAAGGAATTTCCCTTGGTCAATGCGTGTACCGGAACCACGATGGCATCTCCTTTGAGGGCGATGAGCGCGGGTGCCGGACTTGTCGGGGCGGGAAGTCCGAGAACATTGCAAAAAATGCGCATACCGTGTTTGCCCCGTATATCTACCATAAGACCTACATGGCGGCCATCACGCAGAATACCGATCGACTTTGAGACCATACCGCCGCGCGGAGGTTCGATAATAAATCCGGGCAGCCTGCCGCGCACATGCCTGACGATAGATTCCATGCGCGTATCGCTTCGGATATTCATAAGGACGTGGAAATCCTGCTTGATGTAATTGGGCATGTGGCCGATCAGCTCCCAATTGCCGATATGGGCCGAGACGCACATAACGCCGCGGCCGCTGGCCAACGCCGAGTTCATATGTTCCAGTCCGACGAATTCGATCCTGCGCCAGAGGTCTTCTTCCTGCATGTGGAGGCATTTGATCACATCCACCGGGATTCGTCCGATGTGCATGGCCATCTCCAGGCTGAGCGACCAGTGATAATCACCACCCAAAGCCGCCTGCATCTGCATGTCGGACACACGGCGGAACGGGGGGTATACGGCCCAGACCAGCGCCCCCAGGGATTTACCTATCAAAACAGCCACGGGGTTGGGAATAATGCGGACAAGCCCTAAAAGGGCCATAATGCCCCAATATCTCAACTCACTCATTATTTTTTTCATATCCGAGCGCCTCGTTGTTGTAGACAAATCATTACCATCCTCCGTAACCGCTTAACGTTCGTCTGCGGGAGCAGACCTTAGAATCCGCGCAGCCGTGACCATGTTCCGCAGGGAATCGACCACCTCGGGCCAATCGCGGGTCTTGAGGCCGCAATCCGGATTGACCCACAGGCGCTCCTTGGGCACGGACCTGAGTGCCTTCTCCAGCAGTCCCTTGATTTCTTCCTTACTCGGAACGCGCGGGCTGTGGATGTCGTACACGCCTGGCCCGATCTCGTTGGGGTACTCGAAATCGCCGAAGGCCTCCAGCAGCTCCATCTTGCTGCGGGAGGATTCGATGCTGATCACGTCGGCGTCCATCTCGGCGATGGAATGGATGATATCGTTGAACTCGCTGTAGCACATGTGGCTATGAATTTGCGTGGCGTCATCCACTACCGCGGTCGCAAGCCGGAAGGCATCTACGGCCCAGCGCAGGTAGGCCTCCCGGTCTTTCTGCTTGATGGGCATGCCCTCGCTGAACGCGGCCTCGTCGATCTGAATGATCCGTATGCCGGCCGCTTGAAGATCCGCCACCTCGTCCCGGATGGCCAGGGCGATCTGCTTGCAGACCTCGGCGCGCTCCAGATCGTCGCGCACAAAGCTCCAGCACAGAATCGTCCCCGGCCCGGTCAGCATGCCTTTCATGGGCTTGCTCGTCAGCGACTGGGCATAGGAGATCCACTCCACGGTCATGGGGGCCGGACGGGACACGTCGCCAAAGATGATGGGCGGCTTCACGCAGCGGCTGCCGTAGCTCTGCACCCAGCCGTTGGCGGTAAAGCAAAAACCGGCGAGTTGCTGCCCGAAGTATTCCACCATGTCGTTGCGTTCGGGCTCGCCGTGCACCAGGACATCCAATCCCAGCTCCTCCTGCTTTTCGATCGTGGCACGGATGGTGTCCTCCAGGAAGGCCCGGTACTCGTCCCCGGAGATCGCCTGGTCCTTGAAGCGCTTGCGCTGGGCCCGGATCTGTGCCGTCTGGGGAAACGACCCGATCGTGGTGGTCGGGAAGAGCGGCAGATCGAGCCAGGACTGCGCCTTCTTTCGCTCCGGGTAGGGGCTTTTGCGGCAGAGCATCTCAGGGGCGATCCGCTCGCAGCGTCGGCGCACCCGCGCGTCGATCACCCGGGAGCTCGCGCGCCGGGAGCGGACGGCCTCGGCGCTGGGCTCGACCCGGGCGGCAAAGTCTCGCCCTTGAAGGATATCGCCAAGTACGGCGACTTCCCCGCATTTCTGCGCGGCAAAGGCCATCCAGCTCTTCAATTCGGCGTCCAGGGTCGGCTCGGCCTCCAGGTCCACGGGCGCATGGAGCAGAGAACAACTGGAGCCGACCATGAGGCGCTTCTCTCCGATCCGGTCGCGGATCTTCCGCAGCACATCCAGCGCCTCCGACAGATCGGTCCTCCAGATATTGCGTCCGTTCACGACCCCTGCGGACAAGACCATGTTTGCCGGGAGCCGGTCAAGCACGCGTTCAAGTTGACCCCGACCGTGGACCAGGTCGACATGGAGCCCGGCGCAGCCGGAGGCCAGCGCCAGGTCGAGGTCCTCGTCCAGGATGTCGAAATATGTGGCCAGGAGCAGCCTTGCCTTTCCGGTGGCCTGGTTCAGCGTTTGGTATGCCGGAAGGAAAAAGTCGCGGGCCTGCCGGCACATGTCCGCGCACAGGATCGGCTCATCCATCTGTATCCAATCGCACACGGCGCCGAGTTCGGCGACGACCTCGGCATATACCGCGACGATTTCCCCGCATTTCTCCCAGCTATCGAAACCGTCCACACCCTTGCTTAAGGAGAGGTAGGTGATCGGTCCGAGCAGGACCGGTTTGGGCGCATACCCCGCCTCGATGGCCTCGCTGGTTTCCTCAAGGATCTTGCGGCGGGAAAGCCTCGGGGCCAAAGACTTGGAAATTTCCGGCACGATGTAATGGTAATTGGTGTTGAACCACTTGGTCATCTCCATGGCCGGGATGTTCCGCGAACTGTCGCCTCGTGCCATGGCAAAGTAGGTATCGGCGTCCACGGTCTCCCCCCTCTCGCCGAAGCGCTCCGGAACGGCGCCAAGCATGGCCGTGACATCCAGGACATGGTCGTAGAGGGAGAAATCGCCGGTGGCAACGAACGACAGGCCGGCCTTTTTCTGAATCGCCCAATGTCTCTGCCTGAGAGAACGGCAGACGGTTTCAAGACCATTATGCGAGAACGAGCCCTTCCAGTAGGCCTCCAAGGCATCCTTCAGCTCGCGGCCTACGCCGATTCTCGGGAATCCCAAGATGTGTGTTTTCATTTTTTGTCACTCCTTTCTTGCCTTCGCGTTTATTTTTGGCAGAGACGGCTCGCAAGGGTGACAAACAGAGGGGATGACCCGGCGCTTTCCGGCAAAAGTCCGCAGGTATACCCACCACTCCGCATGCCTGTCTGACCGCGAGACAGTCGTGCCCCGCGCTTTCAAGGCGTCTCCTGGCTTCCGACCCTGTGGCGCCGGACCTTCCCGCGGGGTTACCGCAGTGGTTACGGCAGGTATGCGTCGGTTACAGTGGCGCGTCCGCGACGGATTTGCACCGTCTTCCGTTTCTTGAAGCGCATTTTTTATTTAAGCCGATATCCGCTCATCCGTCAACACGTTAAAACGAGGTCAATATTTTTCGGAGACATATTATTTAGAAGACGTACTTCGAAGACATGCCCGCGGTATATGGTAGCACGTATATATTTATTGTGCTATTACCACCGCATTCCGCGATGCAGAAAATATTGAGAAAGGAGGTTGCATATGTGTATTGGATCGGACACCAGGCTGGTGCAGATCGGCATCGAGTGCTGCTGCGGCAGGGAAGAGGAGACGCCGCACACGCACGACCACGAGGCCGGGCTTATTGAATACCTGAAAAAGAAAAACATCCACTGGGATGCCTCTCCGGAAGCATCCGACAGACAACTGGGGGCGTTCAAGACTCAGGTATAAGCATTGCAAGGAATTAAAAACTCAAAGGAGTTATTTTTTTGTAGCACGTTTATTTATTTAGTGCTACTTTATGACCTATTCTCCGATGGAGAGATTTAACTCGAGGAGGTAGGGTCATTGGAACAGATCACAAAAACCTTTCAGGCCGGCGAGGTCCCGGGCATCATCACCATTGACGCGCACCGCTGCAAGGGCTGCGATACCTGCAAGCGCCATTGCGCCACCAAGGCCATCTCCGGCATGTTCGGGGCCGTGCATACGATCGATGCCGCCAAGTGCATTAATTGCGGGCAGTGCCTGATCAACTGCCCCTTCGGCGCCCCGTACGAGACGGTGGATGCCGTGAACACCGTGGTATCCAAGCTCAAAGACCCCAACACGACGGTGGTGGGCATCATCGCCCCGGCCGTACGGGTTGCCATCGGCGAGGAATTCGGCATGCCCCCTGGTTCTTTGGCGACGCGGCGCATGTACGGGGCCATGCACAAGGCCGGGTTCAAGATCTTCGACAACAACTATGCCGCCGACCTGACCATCATGGAGGAGGGCACGGAGTTCATTCACCGCGTCCGCGCCGCGGTGTTCGGCGATGAGATTCCCGGACACAAGCCCGGACCCCTGCCTCAGTTCACCTCCTGTTGCCCGGCCTGGGTGCGATATGTCGAGCTCAATTACCCCTCGCTGATCCCCCATCTTTCCTCGGCCAAATCGCCGCAGCAGATGGCCGGCGCCGTGGCCAAAACCTACGGCGCCGCCAAGGTTTGGAGCGTGAGGCCCGCAAACGTCTACACCGTGGGCGTCATGCCCTGCACGGCTAAGAAGTTCGAGGCCAGCCGCCCCGAGTTCCGTAGCGCCTTTGCCCATGCAAGCAAAGAGCAGGGAGACGGTTCCGGCACGCCCTACCCCGATATCGACGCGGTCCTGACCACGCGCGACCTGGCCCGATTGCTCAAGGAGATGGGCATCGATCTGGCCAAGACGCCGGAGGCGGCCGACGAGAGCATCCTGGCCCAGTACAGTGGCGCGGGCACGATCTTCGGCAATACCGGCGGCGTGATGGAGGCGGCCGTGCGCACCGTGCACGCCGTGCTGACCGGCGAGGAGCTTGCGCCGCTGGAATTCAAGCCGGTACGCGGCTTGAAAGGCGTGAAGACCGCCTCGGTAACCCTTCTGGACACGAAGTTCAAAAAGGAGGCCACCGTCAATGTGGCGGTCGTCCACGGGCTGCGCGAAAACATCACGCCCGTGCTGGATGAGATCCTGTCCGGGCGTTCGCCCTACCATTTCATCGAGGTCATGAACTGCCCGGGCGGGTGCATCAACGGCGGCGGCCAGCCCATCCCGGCCGTCGGCAGCGGATGGCTGGGCGCCATGTCGCCCCTGCTGGCCTGGAAATAACGATCGTCTTCGCAAATAGAGAGGAGAAAACCATGAGTGCCGAAGAGTATCAATACATTGAAAATCCCATGAGCGTGTCGCGCCGCGAGTTTCTGTCCATCAGCGGGGCGCTCATCGCCTTGACCGCCCTGCCGGCGGCGGTGGTCAGACGCATGGCGGTCAAACGCAACGATTACATCCGCGCCCGCACGGCTGGGTTGTACAAAGACGATACCAACGCCAAGGTTCGCGTCAGCCACGCCAACCAGGGCGTATCGAGACTGTATCAAGACTTCCTGGGGAACCCGTTGAGCGAGGTCTCGGAAGAACTGCTGCACACCCGTTACATCGATCGCAGCCGGGCCATGGCCTGATGATAGCAAAGGAGACCGTTCTATGTCCACACATGCCTCTATCTTGAAACACCCCTTGCGGGTCAGGATGTTCCATTACTTTCTGGTCTTAAGCTTCATCCCCCTGGCGGCCACCGGGGTCGCGCTGTTTCTAAAACCCTTCACCGAAGCAGCCATGAATATGCTGATGCGCGTGCACGTAATCGCCGGGATGGTCCTGACGCTGGACGCCGCGGCGTTCTTCGTCTTGGCCCTGGACCGCGTGGTGCTGTTTACCAAGCGCGCCTTCACCTTCGGCCTGAACGATGTCAAATGGTTCGCGGTCCTGGGCGGGTACCCGCAGAAGTTTCTGCTGCGCAAAAAGGTGCCGGTGCCGCCCATGGGCAAATACAATTCCGGGCAGAAGCTCTTCGGCGCCTGCATCCTGGTCGGCGGCATCCTGCTGATCGGAACGGGCCTGAGCCTGTGGCTGTTTCCGCATGTCATCCCGCACGCCCTGGCCAAGGCCTTCGGTGATATCCACCTGATCGCGGGCCTCTTCTTGACCCTGTTCCTGCTGGTGCACATCTTCCTGGGCATCTATATGTTCGATGATTTCAAGGCCATGTTCCTGCACGGCCGCATCCCCTACGAGGAGGCGGCCGAGGTTGCGCCCTTGTGGGTCCAGGGTGAGATTGTCGCCCTCACCGATCGGAGTTGATCAATGCAAAGATACGAGGCCCCCTGCATGCATCGATCTCTGGATTTCTTAAGGGTGCTGGCGGAATATCGACGGTTGCACATCGTGGTGCTCCTGACCCGTCACGAAGAACTCTGCGTTTCTCAAATGGTCGAGAAGCTCCACCTGCGGCAAGCGGACACCTCGCATGCCCTAGCGGACCTCCGGCGGGCCAGAATCCTGGCCTGCCGGAGGCAGGGGCACAAGGTTTATTACTCCCTGGCGCCCGATAAACGCGAAGTGGTGAAACAAATCGTCAACGCGCTGCAGCACCAATTCCCGCTCTTCGTCTCTCGGCCCATAACCGGCCACGCGATCATCCCACCCTTAGAACAAGGGGGGCATGACTACTCAACCGATCCCGACTTGGCGGCCCTCGGGGTCAGAGTCACATCCGCGTCGTTCTGAACGCCCTGCATGCGCAAGGGTTTTTCAAGATTATTGTCCAGCAGGAGCCGCTCATCGTCAAAGATTTCTTGGGTCGGTCCATCGGCGGCGACTTTGCCCTGGTGAAGGATAATAGTGCGTTCGCACAGGTCGAGCACCAGATCCAGGTCGTGGGTGGCGATGATCTTGGTATGCTCAAAGGTCTTCAAGAGTTCGATCAATTGGCGTCTCGAGCGAGGGTCCAAGCCGGTACTGGGTTCGTCCATGATCAGGATATCGGGCGACATGGCCAGCACCGTGGCGATGGCGACCCTGCGTTTCTCGCCACCCGAGAGCTTGTAGGGCGGCCGGTGCTTGAGATGTAGGGCACCGACCGTTTTCAAGGCCTTGGCCACCAGGGCATCAATCTCAGAGGGAGGTACGCATTGATTGAGCGGGCCAAAGGCCACGTCATCGTAAACCGTAGGCATGAAGAGCTGATCATCCGGGTCCTGAAAGATCATGCCCACCCGGCCGCGTACCTGAGCCAGATTCTGCCTGGTCAGAACATGATCGCCGATATACACACTCCCGGCGCCGGGGAACAGGCAGCCCGTGAGATGCATAAGCAGCGTGGACTTTCCGGCGCCGTTGGCGCCCACGATGCCGACCGACTCGCCGTGGGTGATGCGGAAGGTAACGCCGTCCAGCGCCGGCGTGGCATCCGGGTAGCTATAGACCAGATCCTTGACCTCCACGATATGGTGGCTCACAGCAAACCCTCCACCATGACACCCATGAGAACCGGAAGATTATACAAGCGCGCCAGGAGAAAAAACAGTCCCCAGGCCAGGACAAAAAACTCGTCCCGGGCAGCGAACTGAAACGATCTCGCCAGACGGATGCGGCCGTCGAAACCGCGGCAGAGCATGGCCTGGTGGATACGCTGGGCGCGGTTCAACGTGCGCAGCAACAATTGGCCGCTCAGGCTGCCGTAGACCCGCAGGGCCACGCCTGTGGATCCTGGGGAACGAAGCGCATACGCGCGCCGGATACGCAGACCCTCTTCCACCAGGACAAAGAGGTAGCGGTACAGAAACAGCAGCTGGACCACGAAGGCGCGCGGGACTTTGAGGCGTTCCAGGGCTAGACATACCGCTTCGAAGCCGGTGATGGCGACCAGGATCAAGGCGGCGCTCACGGTCAGGACGAAGCGCAGCAGGATGGAGGTGAACGAGATGAGCCCGCCCGAGATAGGAACGCCGCCCAAATGCATGAGGATCTGTTGGTCGAAGTAAGGGTTGAAGATACCGATCAGGACCGCGAAGGGTGAGACGATTAGGAGCTTGCGTGTGATGGCACCTGGAGGGATATTGCCCAGCGCGGTCAGGACCACGGGATACAGTACCAGCGGCAGGAGCGCCGATACGGCATACTTGTCAAAGGATACGACCGTGACGATAAACATCACGGTCGTAATCAATTTGGCCCGCGGATCCAGGCGGTGGATGATCGTACCTTGGGAGGCGAGCTCGTTCAGCCCCCCGATAGAAACAAGCGCGGTGTCAATATTGACCATGGCATAATCCTATAAGCCACTCGCGCTCCGGTCAAGAGGGAACGCTTAAGTGGAATGGCTCAGCTTGCGTAGAATCAAGCCAATGCAGCTGGCCAGGATCAAGACCATGGTCCCGCCGATAATACCGGAAACCGAGGTGCCGGCGCTGATGCTGGGCCATGTCTCGGCCTCTGCGGCTTGGGCCGTGCCCTCCGGCTCAGCCGGAGACTTAAAGCCATAATCGGGCAGGAAAGCCGTCTGTTCCTGAACGCGCGCCAGGTTGTCGTGGATGGCGTCAGCGGGAGGGCCAAGTTCCTCCTTGCCGGAGGTACGGAACATGGCCCATTCCAGACCGTCAGGATGTGCGGAAGCGAACCAAGCCAGGATGCCGCCCGTGACCAGGGCCACGGCGACCAGGCCGATGAGCACCGGGCGCAACGAGAAATCCCCGAACTTCCGGCCGGAAGAGGCCAGCTCAAGCACCTCGGGACGCGCCCGCCACACAAAGATGACCACGGCGCTGGTCACCAAGGCTTCCACGATGCCGATGGCTAGGTGTATGGGTTGCATGAGCAGCACGAAAGTGGTGAAAGGCAGTTCGCTTATCCCTGAAGCCAGCGTTTCCAGCACCACACTGAAAGCCCCCAGTTGCAGACCGATGATGGCGGCCAGCGATGCCCCCAGGAAAATCCGGCGCGGCGTTGGGTTTCGCCCTGCGATGGGTTTATAGATGAAGGGATAAGCCAGGAAACACGGCCAGAAACCAAGATTGAAGATGTTGCACCCCAGGGCCAATAAGCCACCATCCCCGAAGAACAGGGCCTGCACCGTGAGCACCGAGGCCATGGTGAGGAAAGCGGCCTGTGGTCCGAGCAGGATAGCCAGGATCATGCCCCCTCCCAGATGGCCGCTGGAGCCGGTGGCCGGGATGGTGAAATTTATCATCTGCGCCGCAAAGATAAAGGCCCCCAGCACGCCCATGAGCGGCACGCGGTTATCATCGGCCTGATTTTTCAGCTTGCTTGCGCAATATACGGTCAACCCGGCCGTAGCAAGCCACATGGCGCCACCAACGGCGGGAGAGATCAAGGCATCGGCCATATGCATGCAAACACCTCCTCGGTTTCGTGGTCTCTACGGATATATACCGCACATGCTCGTGTGCGGATCAGATGCGGAGCTACCCGGAGACACAGATTAAATAGCACTTATTTATATTTAGTAGCAACAATAAAATATTATTATTACCCTCGTGTTACTCTAGCGATCTGGCGCAAGGGCGGCGGGCCAAGAAAGAACCGTTACTCGATGTCCTTGCCCGTGCTGGTCATGCTGAGCGTTCCGTGGCGCACGCCTTTGATGGAGCGCAAGGCAAAGGCCAGGTCCTGCACCGCTTTGGCCATGCCCTTGACCGCCACGATCTCCAGACAGTTGTCGTGGTCGAGGTGGATGTGCTGGGTGGAAAGGATGATTTCTTGATGATCATGTTGAAGCCCGGTCAGCTTGTTCAAGAGATCGCGCTGGTGGTGATCGTAGATATAGGTGATGGCCCCGGCCACCGTCTGGCCCTGCTCCCATTCCTCCTTGACCAGCTCCTGGCGGATGAGATCGCGCAGGGCCTCGGAGCGGTTGGTGTAGCTGCGTTTCTCGATCAGTCGGTCGAACTTGTCCAACAGGCGATTATCGAGCGAAACCCCGAAGCGTACGATCTCCGACATACCTCACCCCACGTGTTATGATTTGACCAGATGCTTACCTGCATGTGCCATAGCCTTTTGGCGGTGTCAATTTTTTATCTTCACGGGAACGGGCGGAACTTTATATTGCGCTCATGCATCAAAATCATTATAGTATATATGTGGGGTCCAGCCTCAATGCTACGCAAACTCATGAGGAAGGAGTGAATTGCTATGATATACCTGAAAATTATGGAGTTGATCAAGACGGATGCGGACGAGCTGTCAAAACGCGTGGTCAAAGACCTTCTCAAAAGGGGCGAGACCGAGTACCACAAGAAGTTCAGTGAAGAATTCCTGCATGAACGCGTCTTGGATGTGTACCGCGGATTGAGCCACTGGCTCGATCGGGCCACCCCCAAGGACGAGACGTCCAAGTTCTACACCGACCTCGGCCGCCGGCGTTTTCATGACGAGATCCCGCTGCACGAGGTGATCATGTTCCTGATGTTGATCAAGCGGCACCTCTGGCTCTACCTGCTCGAGAAGCACTTCCTGGATTCTTCCTATGAGCTCTCAAAAAGCCTGGAGCTGAACAACCGCATCGTGCTGTTCTTCGACCGGGCCATCCTGGCCGCCACGGTGGGGTATGAGGAAGAGCTTGCCAAGGACATCAAAAACCGCGGCGAGGAAGGGATCTTCTCTAAGCTCTTCAAAAAGAAATAACTAGTCGTCAGACAGGCTGAAACGCACCCCGATCTTGAACACCCGGGTGGCCGGGAGTTCGAGGACGGGCAAATCCAGGGCGGATCGGATCAAACCCATGATCTCATCCGCCCGCGCCTTATCCGGCGCAATGATGGTGAACCAGCAATTGGGGACGCCCGAGCGCACATAGTTGTGGGTCACTTCCTCAAAGGCATTCACTACCTGCGCATACTCTTCAATCCGGGATTCGGGCACGTTTACGGCGCACAGCGTCGAGTACCACGCCACGGCCCGCGGGTCGATGGTGGCCCCGATACGGCGGATCGTCCCGCCGCCCTTTAAGGCCCGCACCCGCGCGATCACCTCGTCCTCGCTTAAACCCAGCTCACCGGCCAGGAGCGCATACGGCCTGGGTACAAGAGGGAAGGCCGCGCTCACCCTGGTTAGAATCGCCTTATCGTGCTTGTCCATCGCCAAACCAGCAGATCGGGTCGGTCGCCATGCTGTCGCCCAGAATCTCGAAGGCCCGCGCCCGGCAGCCGCCGCACACGGCTTGATAGGCGCAACGGCCGCATTTGCCGCTCAAATCCTTGGCCTGCCGCAGCCGTACCAAATCCGGCGCAGTTCTCCAGATCTCCTCGAACGGTTGTTCCTTCACATTCCCGCAGGCAAGCGCCAGGAAACCGCAGGGCTGGACCTCGCCGATCGATGATACGAACCCGAAACCGTCGCCCGCCAGGCAGCCCTTGGTCCTGACCGGTTGTCCGGCCTCGGAGAGCATGCGGTAGAACTGGGGCGCGCAGGTGGCCTTGCATTCGATGCCGCCCTGGGCATAGAGCTTATGGAAACCCTCCAACATGGCACGATACTCCTGGATCGTAGCGGGCGCCAGGTCATGTCCCCGGCCGGTGGGCACCAGGAAGAACACGTGCCAGGCCATGGCCTTGAGCGACTTGATGAAGGCCGGGAAGGCCTCCATCTGATCGACGTTCATGGCCGCCACGGTGGTGTTGACCTGCACCTGGACCCCGGCGCGGATGAGGTTTTCGATGCCGGATAAGGCCAGCTCGAACGCGCCCGGCCGCCCGCGCAGCGTATCATGCACCTCGGGCGTAACTCCGTCGAGGCTGACCGATACCCGCACGATGCCGGAGGCTTCAATCGCGCGTGCAACCTCGGGTGTGGCCAAGGCGCCGTTGGTGGCCAGGGTCATGCGCAGTCCCGCCTGTGCCCCGTAGCGTGCCAGATCCAGGACGTCAGGCCGCATCAGGGCCTCGCCCCCCGAGAGGATCACCATCTTGGTGCCCAGGGCGGCCAGGTCGCCTAAGAGCCGGCGACCCTGGTCCGTGGTCAGCTCGGCCGGGTCGCGCTCGGGCGTGGCCACTGCGCGGCAGTGCAGGCACTCCAGGTTGCAGGCCCTGGTCAGCTCCCAGGCCAGGATGAAGGGGGCCTTCATCATAAGAGCTCGACGATGCGCGGGGCAAAGTAGCTGATGATCATGTCGGCGCCGGCGCGCTTGACGGCCGTGATGCTCTCCAGGATAGCACGGTCCTCGTCCAGCCATCCCGCGGCCGCGGCGGCCTTGATCATGGCGTATTCGCCCGAAACCTGATAAGCGCACAGGGGCGCGTCGAACTCATCGGCCAAGGTGCGGATGACATCCAGGTACGGCAGCGCCGGCTTGACCATGATGATGTCCGCGCCCTCCTCGACATCCAGCGCGGCCTCGCGTAGGGCCTCGCGCACGTTGGCCGGGTCCATCTGGTAGGCCTTGCGGTCGCCGAAGGACGGGGTCGAACCGGCCGCTTCGCGGAAAGGCCCGTAAAAGGCCGAGGCATACTTCACGGCATAGCTCAGGATGGGGGTCTGTTCGTAGCCGCCCTCGTCCAGGGCCTCGCGGATAATCCCTACCCGGCCGTCCATCATGTCCGAGGGCGCCACCATGTCGGCCCCGGACTTGGCATGCGAAACAGCCACCTTGGCGAGCACCTCCAGGGTGTCGTCGTTGGACACCCGCCCGGTCTCATCCAAGATGCCGCAGTGGCCATGGTCGGTATATTCGCACAGACACACATCCGTAATCACGATCAGGTCCGGACAGGCACGCTTGATCTCCTGCACGGCGCGCTGCACCACGCCGTCGCGGCGGTGCGCCTGGGTACCGAAGGCATCCTTCTTCTCCGGGATGCCGAAGAGCAGCACGGCCGGGATGCCTAACGCCGCAATCTGGCTGGCGGCGGCCGCCACCGTGTCGGGCGAGTAGCGCATCTGGCCCGGCATGGCGGCAAGCGTCTCCTTGATGGAACGGCCTTCCCTGATGAAGAGCGGGTAGATCAGGTCATCCGGCGCCACTATCGTTTCGCGCACCATGCGGCGTAGGCCGGCGGTGCGTCTGAGCCTTCTGGGCCTGTTTTCAGGGAACATGCTACCTCCTGTCGAGCGTTTTTTTTCCTATAGCGCGGGGGCTCGGTGCATGCAAGCGCTGTTCGAACTCCCCTGGCGGATGTCGCGGCCGTTCCGTTTTCAAGTGATCTTTCTGAGCCGCTCGTAGGCGGCCTGGTCTTCGAGCTCCACGCGCGTGGATTCCAGGAAGCGGCTTAAGAAGTTGAAATAGCTGACGCACAGGATGAGTTCGGTGGCCTGGTGCGCCCCGTAGCGCTTAAGCACGAGCCCGAACGCCTCGTCGCTCAATCTCACGTCCCGGCTGATTTCATCGGCCACCCGGCACAGGAGGTTGCCCTCTTCGCCCAGTGAACTCACCGGGTCCTCGAACCTGATGCATTCGATCTCCTGCTCCGTAAGCCCTAAAAACGTGGCCAGCTCGACATGGTGCGTCCATTCGTAGAGCGCATGCGTCACGTGGGCCACGCGCAGTACGGCGATTTCACGTTTTTTAGGGTCAAACGCGCTCTCGAACAGGATCGAGCGGGCCAATTGTGCCAGACCCTTGAGGCTCGCCGGGGCATTGGCCGCCATGAGAAAAACGTTGAGCGGGAAGGCCTTGAGCGTGTCTCTGACCTCGGGGGTCAGACTCTCGATCTCCGGCAATGGCATCCTTACAGCCATACGGTCTCCTTTCATGGCATCGAATGAGGGGCCTATGCATGCCCGTCCTTATGATTATCATTTCCCGGTGCCAGCGGCGAAACCAGGATCTTGTCGATACGGTTGCCGTCCATATCCATGATCTCGAACCGCAGTCCGTCACTCTCGAACCGATCTCCAGCCGCGGGGATGCGACCCATTTTCGTGAAGACGTAGCCGCTCAAGGTGAGGAATCTCCCCGATTCCTCCTCCTTAAACCCTCCGAGGCCGAGCAGATCCTTGAACTCGTCCATGGGCAGCATCCCGTCGAGCAGCCAGGAGCCGTCCTCACGGCGCACCGCGTACGTTTCGTCGGACTCGTCCAGGGAGGGCAGCTCTCCCACGATGGCCTCCAGGATGTCGTTGAGCGTCACGAGGCCTTTGACGCTGCCGTACTCATCGACCACGATGACGATGTGGGTGCGCTCCTCCTTGAGCTTTTCCAAGAGCTTCAGGGCCGGCAGGCTTTCCGGCACGAACACGGGTTCCAGCATCAGGCCCTCAATATCCGGTTGGGCGCAGGCCAGGTGTTGCCGCAAGAGGTCCTTGACCCTCAGGATCCCGGCCACGTTGTCCAGAGCCCCCCGGCACACCGGTACGCGCGAGTAGGCGCTCAAAGACAGTTTCTTCAGGTTGTCCTCTTGGGGGTCGTCCAGATCGAGCCACATGATATCCTGCCTGAGGGTCATGAGCGAACCCACGGTGCGGTCCCCCAGACGGAACACGCGCTTGACCATGGTATGCTCGGCCGGGGCGAAGATCCCGGCTAAGGCGCCCTGCTCGATCATGCCCGTGATCTCCCGCTCGGTTATCAACGGCTCCTTTAAGGTCCGCAGTCCGATGAGACCGAGCACCGCGTCGGTCGAGTAGCTGAGCACGGCCACAAGGGGAGCGGCCAGTCGGGAAAGCTTCTGCATGGGCGCGGCGATGAGCGCGGCGACGCGTTCCGGGTTGTGCAGGGCGATTCGCTTGGGCACGAGCTCGCCGATGACCAAAGACAGGTAGGTGATGGCGAACACCACGATACCTAAGCTGATGGAATCGGCATGGCCGGACAAGACGGGAACCCTGCGCATATATACGGCGATCTCCTCGGACAGGGTCGCGCCGCCGAAGGCCCCGGCCAGGACCCCGATCAGCGTGATCCCGACCTGCACGGTCGACAAAAAACGATTGGGCGACTCAGCCAGCTCAAGGGCGGTCCGGGCCTTGGAGTCGCCATCCTCGGCCAGCTGCTTGAGCCGGGTCTTGCGCGAGGCCACCACCGCCACCTCGGCCAGCGCGAAGATGCCGTTGACCACGATCAGCAGGAGGATGATGATGGTTTGCCTGGATATAGTGTTCATCAGCTGCCTTCCACCCTAGCATACCATCTCAAAAAAATACACCACGCCTGCGCGTTGGTCTCTTGACTGCGCGGCAACGAGACATATATTGGTGTTAGACGGTGCGACCAACCGTACGAGCGCAAGGCAGACAAGGGTATGAACGTTCCTGATTCCGACAAGGGCTCTTTAAAGGAACTCAGAGAGTTTCTGAGCTTTTTGAAGAGCCTGTGGGGTATCCTGGCGGGCTTTTCGGCTTTCTTCCCCCTTTCCAACATGCTGCTTAATGCGATCCCAATGGGTTCATACGGGACTGATGGTGGCGTATTTGACAAGCTTACCCCGGATCTGATCACCACCATGGCAACGATAGTGACCCTCTTCGTAATCCTGGTTACCTTCATCGGCCGCGATCAATTCCAAAGCCTAAGGAAACGGCGCACTATGCTTAGGAGTGCCTGGCTCTGCTTCGGAACAGGCATCCTCTCGCTCCTCGTCTATCTTGTTCTCCATCAGGTCTATGGTGAATATGCCTGGCAAGCCTGGGGATGGGGAAGCGGTGACCCTCGGAAACTCTATGCTGAAATTCCGCTGCTCATCTCCTATGTCGTTTTTTTTTCATTGCTAACCAGAGCGTTCATGATGTTAGGGATGATCGAGTTCTTTAGGAAAACGAAAGGGCGATCATGAATCTTGAACATCAGAGAAACCGCTCCAAGAATCCGTATACCGCGTGGGCGGCATGGGTGAGAAACGGTGAACGGTATGCATTGGTGGCGCCGGAGCTCGCCGCCATGCTCGAATGCCATGCCACCCTCCCTCTCCAATGAGCGGCTCTTGTCCAAGAGCTCTCTTCGAAACTAAAGGCCCTTGACATTTATGCATCAATGATTCACGCCGCAACATGATCGCGGGCGAGACCTTTCCGGACCCGGCCCGGGACGATTCCTTCCCAAGGCCTTAAGGCAGGTTCGGCAGGCGTGCCGATAAGATCCCTTGGTGGGGTCCATATGCAAGATATGAGGAACGTCCCTCCGGGAGAATGAAGATGGAAAAATGGATTTCAAAAAGCCAATCCGGCAGGCAGATCGCCTCCGCGGTAGGGTGCGCGGTGGTTGGTTTGGCCTTGGCAATCGGTTTTCATGATTTCACGGGCCCGGGCCCGACCAACAGCCTGGCCGGGTTTCTCTTAGGCATCCTGCTGCTGGTCATCGGCGTGCTCGGCGTCGTGCTGCAGGGCAGTCAGACCGTAATCGTCGACCCTGCCACCCGGCGCATCAGCATTACGGATAAGACCCTTTTCGGGACCAAGCGACATATCATCGCTTTTAGTGATATCATGCAGGTGAGCGTCGGGTATCTGGGGAAAAAGTCCAACCTCGCCAACTTCTATTCCCTGGTCTTAGAGCTCAGAAACGGCAAGGAATATCCGCTTTTCGCTCCGGGACGCTTCTTTCCCGGGGCCTCCAACCGCTCGATTGTGGAGGGTTGGCGGGCAAGACTCGTACAGTATATCCAGCCCTCAGCCTGAAGAACTCCACGGCAGGCCTGATTGAGCAATGGCATCAGGCCTGCTCTTTACCCAAGCCTGGCGCGGCGCCCGATATCCGGAAAGTGTAGGCGAAGTAAAGCGCGCCCAGCGTGCAGGCGAGACCGCAGATGATCAAGGTATGCGGCGGGCCGATATGCGCGGATAAAAATCCGCCGAAGAGGCTGCCGAAGGGCGCCATGCCGGCAAATGCCATGGCGTAGAGGCTCATGACGCGGCCGCGTTTGTCTTCAGACACAATTGTTTGCAGGATGGTGTTGGAGGAGGCCATCTGGACGATCAGGCCGAAACCCATGAAAAGCAGCATGACCATGGAGAGGATCAGGAGCTGCGAAAAAGAGAAGGCGATGGCGCCCAAACCGAAGACGATGGAAGCGAAAACGATCACCCGGTCCAAACCGCGGATGGAAAGGCGGGACGCAAGGTAAACCGCCCCCGCTAAGGCGCCGAGGCCGGAGGCGGCCATGAGAAATCCCAGGGTATGCGGACCGCCGTGCAGGACATCGCGGGCGAAGTACGGCATCAGAACGCCATAGGGCATGCCCATGAAGCTCATGAGCGCCAGGTGCAGGAGGATGGAACGGATGGGCGCGGTGTGTAAGGCATAACGATAACCCTCCAACAATCCTTTGAGGAATGAGGACTGCTCCTGCGCGCGCACCTTGGCCGGTATGGTCATGGCCAGCAAGGCCGCGATAATGGCCGCGTAACTGATTGCGTTGATGAGGAAACAGAGCCCCTCGCCCACCAGTGCGATGAGCACGCCGGCAATGGATGGGCCGATCAGGCGCGCGCCGTTGAATATGAAGGAATTCAATGCAATGGCATTGCCCAGGTCTTGCTTGTCTTCTACGATATCGATGATGAACGACTGACGCGCCGGCATGTCAAAGGCATTGATCATGCCCAGGACGATACTTAAAAAAATGATATGCCAGACATGGATCACACCTGATAAGGTGAGCACGGCCAGTGCCAAACCCTGCAGCATGGAGGAAAACTGGGTGACGATCAAAATGCGGTGACGGTTGTGACGGTCCGCGAACACACCGGCCAAAGAGGCAAAGAGGAAAATCGGCAACTGAGCGGCAAACCCGACCACGCCTAAGAGCATGGTTGAATTCGTCAGGCGGTAGACCAGCCAGCTCATGGCCACCTGCTGCATCCAGGTGCCGATCAGGGATACGGCCTGGCCTCCGAAGTAGAGACGGTAATTGCGGTGGTTGAGCGCCCGCAACAGGGTTATGAGCCCGGGTCGTTGTGCCATATCGTCACAATCCTAGCGCCTACGAAAAGAGTCAACAATATAAAAAATCATGCTTAGGATAGGTTCTTTTTATCATGCCATGCTTATGGTATGCTTTCACCGTATTTTCTGTTAGATCAGATGATGTATCCCATCAGCGATGGAGTTTTTGGAATGACGCTTGGAGACGTACAACCGCAGGTTCTGGTTCTGGACATCGGCGAGGTGGAGCTGCCCTATCTCCAGTACGACGGGTTGGCGGAGAGCACGCCCATCGTACTCCTGCATGCCACGGGCTTCCTGCCCTGGCTGTGGCATCCCATCGCGCTTAAGCTGGCGGCCGCACACCGGGTGATCGCCCCCTACTTCTGCGATCATCGCCTGAACGAGCCGGACAAGGGCGGCGTGAACTGGATGATCCTGGCCCAGGACCTCAAGGTTTTCTGCGAGCGGCTCGGTCTTCAAGCTCCACTCATGGTCGGGCATTCCATGGGCGCCACGGTCATCACCCTGGCGGCCGGCGCGTTCGGCCTGAAAGCCAGCGGCATGATCCTGATCGAGCCCATCTTCCTGCCCGAGGATTTCTACGGCGTCCAGCTGAGCGTGGATCAACATCCCCTGGCCTCCAAGTCGATCAAACGGCGCAACCACTGGGACAGCGGCGAAGAGGCCCTGGCCTATCTGAAATCCAGGTCGCTCTTCAAGAACTGGGATAGTGAGATGTTGGACCTGTATGTGCGCTATGGCTTGCGGGAAGTGCAGACCGGCGGGCTCAATCTGACCTGTTCGCCCGAGCGCGAGGCGGCCCTCTTCATGGGCGGCATGCTGTATGATCCCTGGCCTATCCTTGCGAACGTCCCGTGTCCGGTACTGGTCGTAGAGGGCGGGGGCAGCGAGAACCGGCACTATATCGATCTCAAAAAGGCCACCACCCTGTTCCCGCAAGGGAGCTATACGTTGGTTCAAGGCGCCGGGCACCTCATACCCATGGAACAGCCGCAGACGACTGCCGCACTCATTGATGGGTTTCTGGAACGCATAAGCCCGGCGGCCGATTAAGAACCGGCGCTAACAAAGCGCACAAGGCGGCTCTCTGGGGGATGTATCGCGAGGTCTTGAGGCCGGAATTCTAAAAAGATTGGGGAAATCCCGGCGTCCGTCTGATTAGGATTCCTTGAGCTTTTCGATGATCGAGGTCGTGGAGTGGCCGTCCTTGAAAGGCAGGCTCAAAACGTGTCCGCCCCCGGTCTTAACGATATCGGCGCCCACGATATCCTCCACCCGCCAGTCGCCACCCTTGACCAGGATATCCGGCCGCACGCGCGCGATGAGGTTGTAGGGGGTGTCTTCCTCGAATATGCTGATATAGTCGATGCTCTCAAGTCCGGCCAGGACCGCGGCGCGGGAGGCCTGGTCGTTGACCGGCCGCCCGGGCCCTTTGAGGCGCGCCACCGAAGCGTCGGCGTTGAGGCCCAGAATCAGGCAGTCGCCCAGCGACCGGGCCTGGGCGAGATAGGCCACGTGGCCGGCATGCAGGATGTCGAAGCAGCCGTTGGTAAAAACGATTTTCAAACCGCGCCGTTTCATGAGCGCTGCCTTGCGGGCGAGCTCGTCCCCGTCCAGAAGCTTAGATGTTACCCCCAGATCGGCCGGCCAGTGCTGCGCGGCCAGCTTGGAGGTATAGCGGCCCAGGGCCATGTAAGAAGGCAGGATGTCGGGAAAGGCGCCTTCCAGGGCCTTTACGTGCCTGGCCACCGTGGACCAGTCCGCCCTGCTGATCGGGCCGGTCAGGGCGGATCTCCCATGGGACGCGATATTGGCGAGCGTCCCCTTTACCAGGGGCAGGATATGACGCCGCTCAAGGCCGATGGACTGCATCAGGGTTTCGGATTGGGTCAAGAGACTGACGAGGTAGTTCGAGGCAATCGCGGCCGCGGTGTGATAGACCACCTTATCCTCTTTGCCGATGCTCATCAGCTCGCCGCCCAGGGCATCGACAATCGAGCGCGCCTGCAGAACGGCGCGGGGATCGCCTTCCACGGTGAAGATGCTGCCTTTGAAGGCCGCGCGGGCCTTGCGGGGATCGAGAATGGACTGCAGGGGGTGCAGGCTGGCCACGGCGGCCCCTTTTTCGGCTAGGTCCCCCAAGGCCTCGGAGGTCAATAGGCCGCTTAAGTGATAGACGATAAGGCCGCTGGCCTTCTCACCCCAGAGTCTGGCCATTGCACGGGCGATGGGTTCTATGCGGCCGTCCGGAACGGTGATGAAGACGATGCGGGCATTCTCCGGTTGTGCGGGAAGCGCGGTATGCACCTGATATCTATTGCCGCGCAACATCTTGGAACTCACCACCCAGGCGGGCGTGAAACCTGCGCGCGTCAGGATCGACAGCAGGGCGCCGCCGACCTTACCATGGCCGATCACAGCGAATTCAGACATCATCCGGGACACCCTGTTCCAGCATGCCCTGATACTTTTCCCAATCGATGGCGTACTTCGCCTTGGCGGCCGTGCGTTCCACGATGGCCTGGTACTCGGGTGATTCGAAATAGGCGTGCAGACGCTTGGTGACCGGATAGATCTGCTCCGAGGGACGCCAGGTTTCATGGAGACCGGTGACGGTATTGAATAGACATCCCAGCCCGATGGCCTGCGAAACTTGAGCCAGCGGCCAGCCATCCAGATCACGGGTCAAGGCCTTGAAAAGACCGGCGTCCACGGGCGAAAAGAACGAGTACATACGCGCGTAGATGCTGGTGTAGAGACGGGAATAGATGACGGCGGCATGGTAGTGCTGCGGCACGTCCACAATGGCATCCTTGCGGCATTTTTCACCGAAGGTGTAGAGCATCTCCTGCATGTTGCGCAGCCCCCCCAACCCGGGATGGGACTGGCCCGGCAGCTTCGGCCGTTCGGGGGTGAAGGCGCCTTTGGGATTCTGCAAAGCCAGCCATTCGACCAGGATCATGGTCAGGCCCTCCTGGAAATCATAGCGCTCGATAAAGGTCTTCTTGGGCCTGAAGATCCCTTCTCTCAAGATAAGCTCGATCAGGCGCGTTTCCTTGCCCGACCTTTCATAGTTCACATACAGTCGCGACGTAAAATCCTGCCGGGTGAGGGTGAAGATAAGGTCGGTATAGCCTTTGGAGCGCATCAATTCCATGAGGCCGACCCGCTCCATAAGACGCCGGAGGTCGTCTTCGGTGAAGCGACCGAGAAACAGACCGGTGTCGGATAAGATTTCCCTGCCCTGCTCCCAAGGCATGGGATCATCGCTGATGCGTATCTCCTCGAGATATTGCAGATCCTTTTTACGACGGTTCGGCATCAGAGCACTCTCCCCAACCCCACAAAAGCCACCGATGCCGCGCCGGCCTTTTTGCAGGCCACGGCCACCTCGTAGGCCGTAGAGGCGGTAGTGATGACATCATCGACAACCATAACGGATTTATCCCGCATCCCGGTGGCCGCAAATGCGCCTGCCACATTCCTCTGCCTCCCTTTGCGCGCCAGTCCGGCCTGCGCGGCGGTCCTGCGTGTCTTACGGAGTACATCGCCGGACAGGGTCACCCCTCGGCGCGCACAGACCTCTTTGGCCAGCAACGCCGATTGGTTATAGCCTCTCTCGACCACCTTTGTCCAGTGCATCGGGACAAAGGTAATGATATCCGCGTGTACTCCCCACTGCGCCACAGCCTCGGCCAGCGTCCATCCCAGAAACCGTTTCAGGGTGGTTGCTCTCCCATACTTGAAGGCATGAATCAAGTCAACCAGGAGACCTTCGAAACGATAGACGCCCCTGAGCATATCATAGGGCGGCCTGGTTTGCGAACAGGCCAGGCAAGTCCCCGGCGTGCCGAGCTCTACCCCGCAGATATCGCAGAGGGGCCCGGCTATTGTGCGTAACCGATCCGTACAGGGGGCGCACACCCCCATGACAATCCGGTCGGACGATCCGCACGCCAGACAGCGGGGCGGTAGGATAGTGTCAAGCAATGCATTAAACATAGTTTTAAGTGTTAAGTTTTAAGTGTTAAGCAAATACAGGGACCGGATTCACCAGGGCTGATCGAAATTCAGGTAAGCCCAGTGAGGAAACTGTACAGGGACACCATGCCGCCAATAATCCAGCTTTTGCTTAAAACTTAACACTTAAAACTTAAGAATCTGTCTTCTAATAATACTTATGATAGCTGTACTTGCGATATTTGAACTTCTGCGCCGGCATGACATCCACGGCATTCAGCACGATCCCTATGATCTTCTCGCGCGGCAATGTATTGAGCGACATCTTTAAATCGCTGGCGCGGGTGTAGCGGTAGCGGGCAATGAAGATTATGCCCTCCACATGGTCGGCGATAATTTTGGGATCAACCGTGGCCTGGACGGGCGGGGTGTCGATGATGACAAAGCGGTCCGGGTAACGCTGCGCCAGTTCGTCGATAAGGACGCCCAAACTTTTCGATTCCAGGAGCTCGGAGGGATTGGCGGGCGCCTCTTTGGCCGATGACAGGATCGTGAGCTTGTCGATAGGGGTTTTGATCAGGCAATCCGCGATGCTGCGCTTGCCCTGGATGATCTCGCTCAAACCCGGCGTAGGCGGGTAATGGAAGAGCTCATGCAGGGCGGGTCGCCGTAGGTCGCATTCCACCAAGAGCACATGCTGGTCTTCGCCCTTGGCGATGGCGATGGCCAGATTGGAGGCGATCAAGGACTTGCCTTCGGAAGGCAGGGCGCTTGTGACCATGATGATACGCTTGCGATTGCCGTTGGGCATATGGAAAATGTGGGTACGGATCTTGCGAATCTGCTCGGCGGTATAGGAATAGGGCATGTGATACATATACAGGTGGTCGTCCAGGACTCCGGTAATACCTGCCTCGGTGGGTGCAAGGTTCTCTTTTTCAAAATGTTCTTTCTCGAATGCCTTGGATATGTCGACCATCTAGTTCCCCATGCTGATCTTGATTGTTTTGGCGTACAGGAATCCCTTGCCGTTGAGCTCCTGAGCACGCTTGCCGGCCTCTTCACGCGTGGCGAAGCGCCCAAGGGCGACCATGAACCACAGGCGTTTCTGAGGATCCAACAACGGGTATACGGCCGGATCATAGCCGGCCGCTTTCAGATCGCCTGTCACGGCCATGGCCTCGGGCTCGGAATGATACCAGGCTATACCGACGCTGAAGATCTCGCCCTTGGAGATATCGGGCATAAAGATCCTCTGGCCTTTGGAAAGCCTTTCCAGGTTGCCCACATCGGCGTTTGCTTCCCGCACGGACTTGAGAAGGTCGCCGTCGATGCGTCCGTAATGGCGGATGGTCAGCGATGCCAGGGAATCTCCTTCCCTGGCTTTCACGTATCCGCCCAGTGATTGGGTTTGCGTAAGCATTGGCGGAAGTGAAGCGGCCGCGGGAGGCGCCGTGTCCATCGTGGCGGCGGGGGCATTTTTCGCTGCCGCTGTCTGGGACGGCGGTATCTCCAGACCGGTCTGGAACGGTGCCGACGGCACCGCCTTCGGCGCCTTGGGCGTCATGACCACCGCCGGAGGGGGTGCTACGGGGATTATTTTCTCAGGCGCATTCTGAGCTGAGCGCTCAATCACGGGAGGCGGCTGAGGTCTGTCCGTGTCGCGTGAGAGCCCATACCAGAGCGCCGCCCCCGCCGCAACGGCGATGACGGCCGCGGCAACTATCCCGGCCTTGGGCAGGGGGATGCGCGATCCCTGGACATAGGTGCCCTCGATTTCGCTGGCCACCTGTTTGATGATGCGCGGCGTCACCTCGCGGGTATCTTCGGTATAAGCGGCCAGCATGGCATTGTCGCAGAGGATGTTGATGACTCGGGGATACCCCCTGGTGCGCTGATAGATGACCTGCATGGCGGCCGGAGAAAATATCGGCCTCTCCATGGGCTCGTAACCCGCCACCCTCAGGCGGTGTTTGATGTACTCCATGGTCTCGGCCTGGGAAAGCGGTGATATGGTGAATTTCACACCGATGCGCTGTTTGAGCTGGCGCAGATTCGGACTGCGCAGCGTGGCATTGAGCTCCGGCTGGCCGAGCAGGATGATGTGCACCAGTTTCTCATTGGGGGTTTCAAGGTTGGAGAGCAGACGAATCTCCTCCAGCATCTCGATCGACAACCCCTGCGCCTCGTCCACGATCAGGGCCGCGCCGCCGATCTCCTTGAGCCGGCTCTCGTACAGATTGAGATAATCGCGCGCGCGATTCTCGTCCGGCAGTCCGATGGCCTCGCCCAGCAGGAAATAGATGTTTTCCTGTTTGACATTGGGGTTCTTGATCACCACCTTAGGCATGCCGGGGGGTAGTTTCTGCAGCAGGGCATTGAGCAACGTGGTCTTGCCGGTGCCGACATCACCCGTAATGACCACGAAGCCGCTCTTCTCGCGCACGCCGTATACCAGATGCGCCAGGGCTTCCTTATGCACCTGGCTCATGTAGAGAAAGCGTGGGTCCGGGGTTATGGTAAAAGGTTTGATCTTGAGTCCGAAAAACTCAGTATACATCGCATTCCCCTAAAACGGCAGATTGAAAGGCGGTTCGACCGTCAGATGCACGAGCCTGGAAGCCACCACGATCACCAAACCCAGGATCACGACCAGGATATTGGCCGCGATAAGGTTCATGGTCTTTCTGCGGCTGCGGTTCTTGTCTGCCTCGGTCATGGCCAACGGGACGGCGGAGATGCAGGGGATATTGCCGGAAAGCTCTTCCACCTGCTGTATCCCTTTGACCGTATTGTCCAGAAGTTCAATCATCAACAGCAGCCCGCCCCCTGACCCGAGCCCCAATACCAGGAAAACCAAAACCAGGCGTATGAGTCTCGGTCTCGCGGGGGTTTGCGGCACCTGGGCCAGATCGAGGATGCGGAACTGTTCGCCCTGTTGGCGCTTTTCCAGACTCTCGGCACGTCTGGCTTCGTAGAGCCGATCCAGGACCTTCTGATAATTATCCTTCGTGATCTGGTAATCTCTGAGCAGGGTGGTAATCTCCTGTTCGGTTTTCGGTGTACTTTCCACTCGTTGTTGATACGAATTAATGCGTTGCTTGATGCGACTGGAATCGCTTTCCAGCGATGCGATCTCTGTGCTTATGGCACGCAGCTGGCTTTGTAGCTCCAATACCCGGGGATCGGTTGAGCTCTGGACAACTTCTCGCGGTTGGTTTTCAATTTCCTTGATCTGTTCTTGCAGGCGCTTGATCTCAGGATATTCCGGTGTATAGTTGGCCTTCATATCCTGAAGCCGCTGCCGCAGCTCGGCAAGGCGCTGGCTTCTCTGGGGAGCTCTGATTTGGAGCGTGCCGCCTTCAAATTGAGAGAGCTGGTTTTGAATGATTATCTTGCGATTGCGGGCATCGGCCAAACTCCTCTGCACGCTTTCCAGGTTGCTCTGGAGGTTGGATAACGTCGCCGTATTGCTTGGAAGTTGCTCGGGTAAAGCACCCATATGAGAATTACGGAACTCCTGCACTTTCTTCTCATAACCTTCGAGCAGGCCCCGCAGATCAGTAAGCTGTTTTTCAAGGAATTCAGTTGTTTCGGAGGCCTGGCGGGCCCTGGTCGATAAATTGCTTTGAATGAAGAGCGAGGCCAGACGATTGGTTACGTCCGCCAACTGCTTGGGTTCTCTGCCCCTGAATCCCAGGGTAAAAGAACTGATGCTGGAACCCCCGCCTCCTCCGGATACATCTAAAACGATATGCTTACGCATCCCCGCCACTAAAATGTCCATGGGCATGCCTTGAGCCCTTTCCTTCCGGTACAGATCCATCTCCAGGATAATCTTCTCGAGATTCGACCGGCTCATGACCTCCTGGCTCAACGTTCTGACCCGGTTCGCCAGGCCGGAACTCACCGTGGCTACGACATAGGCCTGGGGTATCTCCTGCGGCTGAATAAGGATGACGGTCGTGGCCTCGTATTCGCGCGGCAGGACGACGAACAGCCAGGCGCCCAGACACACGAAAAAGAAGAAAGGTATAGTGATCCAGTACCACTTCTTCTGGACGACATCGAGCAGGTCTTCCAGATTGATCTTCTTTTCTTCACTCAATAGCGCACCTCTATGGATATACTGTATCGGTTTTCCCTGATAGAATCTGAATCCTCATATGCATGTTCAAGATGTTCATAGAGGGCGCGGACTTCGAATGTCCCCCGCGGCCAATGGGTTATCAGCGGGGAGTTTGATATGGATTCATATATCGATGGGGTTAAGGCGGCTTCCGCGGGAACCATGTGCGCCTGCGATGACGGGGTGGAATCCGTTGGGCCGAGACTCCCGGAATCATCATCGTTTGAAACGAGGTCCGATATGCCGCCGAAAACCTTACCGACAGCTGTTCGGTACGTCATGCCCACCCGATAGGTGTAGTCCCGGCTGTCCTCGTCTTCTTCCGTCATGGTCGATGTCCGCAAGGTAACCTGATAGCCCAAGGTGCTCAAAACGGACGGGGTGAAGAAATGATCCCACGACGTGTCAACCATGGTGGTCTGATAAATCTCATAGTCATGTTGGGAATCATACTCGTACGCATACCCATGGAAGAACTCTGCCATGATATTGTTTTCGCGAGTATTCCGGTTGAATACCAACCGCCCGTTTGTCGTATACTGGCTCTTTTCATCCTCGGGTTCCAGCCAGCTTCCTCCGGCCGAGGCGGTAATGACGGTATAAGGCGAAAAGGAGTAGTCCATGAAAATTGCCGCCGTATAGATATCCACATCCGTCTCACCAGTATATTCCTCAGCATATACATCAGCATATTCCGCCGCATATTCCGCCGGCAGATCTGCGGGTTCATCGTAGGTATGGCGTTCAAAGCTGAGTTGCGGCCCCAGTCTCAACTTCGGGGAGATCGTATACAGCCATCGCATTGAGCCCTGTGCAACCTGGGCATTCGGACTAAACTCATAATGATAGATATTATATGCTGCGGTAAGATCGAGCAACGTCTTGGGTGTCACCTGATCGCTCAGAGTGATTGTCCCGCCGTCGGATACGACATCTTCGTCCGGATCGGGGGCATACTCCATGCCCCGGTTGTATCCCATGGATAAAGATATGCCAGGCGACAGGATCCGGTTATAGGTCAGCGACCCGACATGGTAGCGGTAAACTCCCAGGGGCTGGTCCAGGGTTTCACGTTCTCTGGTTTCATGATAATTATAAGCAAGCCCCAGAGATTGTTTCTGCCCATTGATTTGCGCATATGTAGCGGCACTGCCCTCGGTCGTGTCGTCTTCGTCATGGTCCTGATGCCAATTTTTGGCGACATGCCCGACCACGCTCCACTGGAAATGTTGGGTGGTGCAGGATAACGCCATGCTTGGGCCTACGGCATAGATGTTCTCGCTTTTCTTGTCCTCGGCCGTGCCTTCGTAGTTATCGGTGTAAAGATAGGAAGCATAGACGCCGGGGTGAAATTCCCACGTAGCGCTCCACGCCTCGCCGGCGTAGCACAGCACCGCCAGCAGAATGCAGCATCCATAGGAGGAGATATGTCTCACGGGATTATAATGGTATCACCCGCGCGAACCGTTATGTTCCTGTCTTTACCCTTCATGATTCTGCTGTAATCGGCCTTGATGCGCATCTGTCTGCCGTCCACGGTGCGCAGGATGACGATACCGTTCTTGTCTGCCCACTGCGTAAAGCCGCCGGCCAGCGAGATGGCCTGGGTAAGATTCAGGTCCCGGTCAAGCAGGAAAAATCCCGGGCGGTTGACTTGGCCCTCCATATAGAAACGCTTGCTGCGCGGTTCAACCACGATGACCGCGCAGTGAGGATCCTTGATGAATCTCGTCAGGGAGGCTTCGATGTTCTTTTGCAGCTGGACCGGCGATTTTCCCACGGCGGCGACATCACCCACCAGCGGCAGCGAAATGAAACCATCGGTTCTTACGGTCACCTGCCGGGAGAGTGCGGCTTCGCCCCAGACCGAAATTTCCAGCAGGTCCGAATACCCGATCAGGTAGGGGACGCCCTCGACCTCCGAGGGAGGCCCAGGCGCGGCGACGGCCGGCGCCTCCTTGGTGCCGGCGGCTTTCTTCGCATCTCCTATCGGTCCTTCCGGGGCGGCACAGGTTGCCGAGGCCAGGACAAGCACAAAGATACTCAGGATCAAGGATATCTTTTTCATTTTTCTATCCCACACTCCTTAATTTTATAGAGAAGGGCCTTATAACTGATCTGCAGCATGTCGGCGGCCTTCTTCTTGTTCCAGTTCGTACCCTTGAGCGCCCGCAGGATCATGTCCCGTTCGGCCTTGATGGACGCCTCTTTGGCGACATCCTTCAAAGGCATGATCGGGAGATCTCCGGCCGTAGCGCCACCATCCCTGCTCCTGAGCGCGTAATCCTTGCCATCATGCCGATCCATGGAGTTCGCGGCGCCTTCGGATAAGTAGCGCATGAGATCATCCACATTGCCGAGGATCACCATGCGTTTTACCAGGTTCTTGAGCTCGCGCACATTGCCCGGCCAGGGATACCTAAGCAGGAGGGGATAAACCTCTTCCTTGTCCAGATTGATATGCTTGGCGTACTTTTCATTATAGGTTTCAAGAAAATATTCAAACAGGTAGGGGATATCCTCAACCCGTTCTCCCAATCCTGGTATATGGATGTTGACGACATTGAGCCGGTAATAGATGTCCTCGCGGAAGCGCCCTTCATCGATAGCCTTCCTGAGATCACGGTTGGTGGCGGCGATCACGCGCACATTCACCCGTACATCCTGTTTGCCACCCAGACGGGAGAAGCTCCCCTCCTGCAGCACCTGCAGCAGCTTGGACTGGATGGCCATATCGATCTCGCCGATCTCATCCAAGAAGATCGTACCGTTGTTGGCCAGCTCGAACTTGCCCGCCTTGGACTTGTAGGCGCCGGTGAAGGCTCCGCGTTCATACCCGAAGAGCTCCGACTCCAAAAGCTCATGCGGCAGGGCCGCGCAGTTGACCTTGATAAAGGGCTTTTCCTTGAGATTGGAACGATAATGCAGCGAGCGCGCCACGAGTTCCTTGCCGGTGCCGCTTTCCCCTTCGATCAGGACGCTTACGTCCGTGTCGGCCACCTGCTCGATGATATCCTTGACCTTCTGCATCTTGGGCGAAGCGAAGATGAATTCGCCTTTGAGCTCATCGACCCTGAGCTTCTTCTTCAGGCTCGTGATCTCGGCCAGGAGGCGCTTCTTCTCGATGGACTTGGCGATGGCCAGCTCCAGCTCCTCTTCCTCGAACGGCTTGACCAGATAATCGCTGGCGCCCGACTTCATGGCCTTGACGATGATATTGGTCTGCCCTAAAGCGCTGAGCATGATCACCGGCATGTCCTTAACCGTCTTCTTGATCTCGGTCAGAGTCTCGAGTCCGTCCATTTCAGGCATCAGGATATCGAGCAGGACCAGAGATATGTCCGGATGGGCTTTGATCTGATTAAGTGCGTCCCTGCCGTTCGCGGAAGTCACCGCGTCGAAGCCGCTCATGGACAAGAGCCTAGCGACATAGCCACGGATACTATCGTCGTCGTCAACCACTAAGATTTTGAGCTTTTCGGTCCCCATGTAACTTCCCATTATAATAACATTTTGAAATACATCAATCAGGGTGGCTATTCAAGGGAATTGTTATCTGAAAGAGTCCGCCGGTGTCGGCAGGGATGGCCTCGATACGGCCGCCATGCGCGTGGATGATCTCCTTGGTGATAGCCAGGCCCAGCCCGATGCCGCGCTTGGACTTGCCGCTCATGCCCACGAAGAATTCGTTGAAAAGGTCCTTGGCCTCTTCCGGTTTGACCCCCGGCCCCTGATCGAGTATGGAAATCTGCGCGTACTCCTGGTTCAGAATCTTGTGGATGCCCTCCGGACCCTGGGATCCCATGGCGAGTCTGACCGTCACCACGCCTTGCTCGGGAGAATGCTTGAGGGCGTTGTCGATGATGTTGTTGAAGGCCTGCTCGATCCTTAAGGGGTCGATATAGGCCTGAGGGCGATAGTCCTCGGCCTCAATATGGATCACCACCCCTTTTTCGTCGGCCTTGATCTGCATGTCCTGCGTCACATGGCGGATGAGATCGACAAGGTCCACCTTTTGCCGGGTCAGCGTCAAGCGCCCTGAATTGATGCGCGCGAAGTCGAGCAGGGCATTGGAGAAATTCAGGAGCTTCTCGCAGTGCTTCTCGATCTCCTGCACACAGTCCTGCTGGCCCTCGTTCAAACACGCCTTGGCATCCTTGGCCAGCATGCGCGCATACCCCCGGATCACGGTCAGGGGGACCCTGATTTCATGCGAAGCCACATGCAGAAAACGCGTTTTGAGGGCCAGGAGCTCCTTTTTGCTGGTGATATCCCTGACCACCCCGACATAGCACTGGTCCTGGCCGACCATGACCCTGCCGATCGAGATCTCGATGGTGATGATCTGGCCGTCTTTACGCTTGGCCAGGATCTCCAGGTTGGGGATGAAGACATGTTCCTGCGAGGGTCTGAGCGCAGTAGCCAGGATGCGCATGGATTCCCGCACCAGGAAATGCCGGATATGCCGGTCGATCAGATCCTCGGCCTCATAGCCCAGGAGGTCCTGCAGTTTCTTGTTGATGAGCATGAACCGGCCGTCGCGCAAGATGTACATGGCGTCGATGGCGTTCTCGATCAGATCGCGGTACTGATCCTGGACCCGCATGAGATCGCGTTCCTTGAAGCGCTCCAGGGTCACGTCCCTTACGCAGACCAGCACCTGCAGGCTGGGCTTGACCGGCAGCACCGAAAGCTCCAGATTGAGTACGCGCTTGCCCAGTGGCCTATCCATGACGATCTCGGGCATATCGATGGCAAAACGCTTGATGACCTCCGGACCGATGATCCCGGCGATAGTATCGCCCGTGCCCAGTCCGAGCAACTCGACCGCCTTGCGGTTCATGGTGGTGATAAATCCGCCGGGGTCGGTGGTGAGCACGCCGATGGACATGTAGTTGAAGACCTTGATGGCATGCTTGCCGAACTCTTCCAGGGCCCGGTCCGTCATGCAGAGCTCTTCCTTGAGCGTACGGTTCATGTCCTCGACGTCGCGCATGAGCCTGACATTGCGCAAGGCCAGGGCCGCGGGCGCCAGGAGCATGTTCATGAGGGCCAGATCCTCGCGCGTGAAGGCCCCGCGCTTGGAATGGCTCAGGTGCAGGACGCCGACGAGCTCGCCCCTGCCGTAGGCCAACGGCAGGCTCATCATGGAGCCGATCTTGACCTTCATGTCCCTGAGCTGCACCATGGGTTCGTTCATGGCGTCCTTGATGATAATAGGCTCCAGGGTCTGGGCCACCAGGCCCGCGATGCCTTCGCCGATGGGGAAGGTCTGACCGAGCGATTTTTCGGAATAGCGCGATATCTCATCGCCGATGCCTTTGGCGGCCCTGATTTCCAAGCTTTTGCCGTCGGAGGAAGGCATCATTAAAGAGGCGTTCTCGGCCACGGTCTCGTCGATGACGATGTCCAGAATGGCGCCGGCCACGGCCTCGACATCCGGGGCATAGGAGAGTGCCAGATTGACCTTGCGCAGAATGGCCAATTCTTTCATGAGCACATCTTCCAATGCCTCCTCCTTCAAGTAACCCCCTACCGATTGCGTTTCTTGGCCTTTTTGGCCAGCTTGCGCTTGTCTTTCTTCTTTTTCAGATCCACCAGGCTGCGCTTGGGCTGCTGCGGCACGGCCTCGGAGACCATATCGGCCATCTCGCCCAGACCCATGCGGGACAGCGCCTTCTTGTTGCCCTTGCCCAGGTTGCGCATCAACCCGCGCATGGTCTTGAAGCGGCCGATCAGACCCGTCACCTGGGATACGGGCTGGCCGCAGCCCTTGGCGACACGGGCGATACGGCTATCGTTCAGCTCATCCGGATGAGAGCGCTCGTAGCGGGTCATGGAGTTCACGATGGCCTCGACCCGCACCAGTTCCTTTTCGTCGATCTTCATGCCCTGCGGCACGCCCAGCGCGCCCAGAGGGAGCTTATCCAGAATATCGGTCAGCGGCCCCATTTTCTTCAATATTTTGAGCTGCTTCAAAAAGTCGTCGAAGGAAAAATCGCCCTGCAGCATCTTCAAGGCGTCTTCTTCGGCCTTCTTCTCATCCACCACCTGCTCGAAGTCCTTGACCAGGCCGACGATATCGCCGAAGCCCAGGATGCGCGAGGCCAGACCCTCGGGACGGAACTCCTCCAGACGGTCCAAAGCCTCGCCCATGCCGAGGAACTTGATCGGTTTGCGCGTGACCTCTTTGATCGAAAGGGCCGCGCCGCCGCGCGCGTCGCCGTCGAGCTTGGTGAGGATGAAACCGGACAGGTCGAGCCGGCGATCGAACTCGCGCGCCACATTGACCGCGTCCTGGCCGATCATGGCGTCCACGACCAGGAGGATATTCTGCGGCCGGGCCAGCGCCTTGATCTCCTCCAACTCAGTCATGAGCGTTTCGTCCACGATGGTGCGGCCGGCCGTATCGAAGAGCACCACGTCGCAGCCCTTGAACTGCGCCGCTTCCACGGCGTCCCGGCAGATCTGGGGAGGGGTCTTGCCGGGCGCGAAGAAGACCGGCACCTCCAGGCGCTTGCCCAGCACCTTGAGCTGTTCGATGGCCGCCGGACGATAGATATCGGCCGCCACCAGCATGGGCTTGCGGCCTTGCTTTTCGAGGTGGCGCGCGACCTTGGCCGTGGTGGTGGTCTTACCGCTGCCCTGCAGGCCCACCATCATGATGGAGGCCACGGGTCGGGCCTTGAGATCCAGGGAGGTATCCACCGGTCCCATCAGAGCGACCAGCTCATCATAGCAGATCTTGATGAAATGCTGGTCCGGGCTGACCTTCATCTTGCGGCCGCCGTGCGACACCTTGGTCTGGACGATCTCGCCCAGGGCCTTTTCCTTGACATTTTCCAGGAAGTTCTTGACCACGTGGAATTCCACGTCGGCTTCTAGCAATGAAACGCGGATCTCGCGGATGGCGTCTTCGATATGCTTTTCCTGGATGGCGGTCTTACCCTGCAGCAGATCCTGGGCTTTCTTGAATCCGCTGGATATCATCTCAAGCATGCTGCAATCTCCTACCGAAATTTCAGGATTTCAATCGTATATACCATCCATATGATAAGTCAATACACCAAACCCCTGACAAGCCGCGACCACGACGCGGGCGGGTTCAAGGGGGGATCGATCGAGCTTCCCCTTGACATTTACTCAACCATTGATTCCCAAAAAATTGACTCATGGCATGCTCATTCCTATAAATATATCATGAACCATCTGCGGCACGAGAAGAGCCCCTACCTGCTCCAGCACGCCGATAATCCCGTGGACTGGTATCCCTGGGGCGAGGAGGCCTTTGCCAAGGCGAGAGCGGAAGACAAACCCGTGTTCCTCTCGATCGGGTACTCCACCTGTCATTGGTGCCATGTCATGGCGCACGAATCGTTCGAGGATAAGGGAATCGCCCAGCTCATGAACGAGGCTTTCGTGAACATCAAGGTGGACCGCGAGGAGCGGCCTGATATCGACAGCCTGTACATGGGCGTCTGCCAGGCCCTGACCGGATCGGGGGGCTGGCCGCTCACCGTCGTGATGACGCCGGACAAGCGGCCTTTCTTTGCCGGCACCTATTTCCCGAAGGACTCATTCCCGGGCCGGATCGGTATGCGCGATCTTATCGCCCGGCTGAGCGAGCTCTGGGACAGCGAGCGTGCACGGGTTGAAGCTTCGGCCGAGGATATCATCGCCTGGCTCAAGCGCGAAACATCCCTGGAAGAGGGCGCGGCGCCCGGCATTCCCGCCCTGCAAGCGGCCTACGATGAGCTCAAGTCCCGCTTCGATGAAATCCATGGCGGGTTCGGGGATGCGCCCAAGTTCCCTTCTCCCCATACCTTGAGCTTTCTCCTGCGCTACCACCGACGCTTCCAGGATAAGAAAGCCCTGGCCATGGTAACGATAACGCTCGATGCCATGCGCGCCGGAGGCATCTACGACCATCTGGGGTTCGGTTTCCACCGCTATGCCACGGACCGGCGCTGGTTTTTGCCCCACTTCGAAAAGATGCTCTACGACCAGGCCCTCCTGGCGTTTGTCTATACCGAGGCCTACCAGGTTACCGGTACGGCCGCGTTCGGCGTCACGGCGCGGGAGATCTTGAGCTATGTCCTGCGCGACCTGCGTTCGCCTCAAGGGGCCTTCTTCTCGGCCGAGGACGCCGACAGCGAAGGCCGCGAGGGCGCCTTCTACCTCTGGAAAGCGGACGAGATCCGCGCGGTCCTGGACGGAGACGCGGCCCAGCGGTGGATGCAGACCTACAGCCTGATCTCCCAGGAGAACGTGAGCGGTGAGAAGAATGCAAGAGAGGGCGTGCTGGCACAAACGCGCGCAGCCTCACCGGCCGCCCCAAACCACGTCTCAGCCGGTCTTGAAGACCTTGCGCCTTCCCGGGCCGCGCTCCTGGCGGTGCGTGAACGGCGCATCCGGCCAGGGCGGGACGAAAAGATCCTGTGCGACTGGAACGGACTGATGATCGCCGCCTTGGCCAAGGCGGCCCAGGTTTTTGAAGACCCCGCCCTGTCCGGGGCCGCCCGTCAGGCCGCGGATTTCTGCCTGGAGAATTTGCGCGCACCCGACGGGACGCTCAAGCACCGCTGGCATGACGGCCAAGCCGCCATTGAAGGGTTCCTGGACGATTATGCCTTTCTGGTCTGGGGGCTGATCGAGCTCTATGAGGCCCTCTTCGAGGTGCGCTATCTGGAAGCGGCCCTGGAGCTAACGAGCTTCATGATCGCGCATTTCCGGGATGAAACCTCGGGCGGGCTCTTTTTCACCGCGCCGGGCCATGAGGATCTCTTCGTGCGTAAAAAGGAGCTGGTGGACGGCGCGCTGCCTTCCGGCAACTCAGTGGCGGCCCTGAATCTCGCGCGCTTAGGCCGGATGACCGGCAACCAAGCCTGGGAGGATCATGCCCGTCGCATCGGGCGCGCCTTCAGCCCCCAGATCGAGCGCTCCCCTTGGGCCTTCACCCAGTACTTGAGCGCCCTGGACTTTCTGCTCGGGCCAACCCAAGCGATCATCGTCGTGGGAAAACCGGCGCGGCCCGACGTCACGGCCATGCTCCGGGCGGCCCAAGCGCCGTTTGCTCCCAACAAGACTCTGGCCTTTCTTCCGAGCGACGCGGATACGCACCCCCTCAAGGTGCTCATTCCCTTTAGCGCGACGATGGCGAGCATACAAGACACCGCCACGGCCTATGTCTGTTCGGACTCCACGTGCCGCGAACCGATAACCGATCCAAGCAGTCTTTTGAACATCATCAGATAGCAACGCCGCGCCGTTTTTTTCACATGCGCCAGTCCACAGTGGTAATCCAGCGCAACAATACAACGATAGTGTAAAAAGTTATTGCTATTTCCACCAGCGCTTATTACATGAAATAATTATCTTTTAATGAGGAGGGCATATGTTGGGCAGGTTATCGAAACTTTTGTTATGTACGTGTATTCCTCTGATGGCGCTTCCTTGTTGGACCGCGCAGGCCGCGTTCGAAATCAATGCGGGCTTAGGCCACCTCTGGGGTTCGACCACCATGGAGAGCGGCAACATCCCCTGGGGGCAAGGCACGGCCAACTACTCTGTGGACGATAAGAAAGTCCTCATATATCCCCGTACGAGCATCGATTTTCCGCTGGATGTATACTTAGCCTCCATCGATGCCAGTTATACCATCGGCAACTTTGGTCTGAAAGCCGCCGTCCGGACCAATCTCAATGACCCAAACAACAAGGGCATCGATAACGAGATGGCGGTCGGATATTGGGATGAAGACCTGAACGGATGGTACTATCACGTCTGGTCCAACGGCGGTCAAACCTATTCCGCGGATGTCGAGCAGCAACTTCAGACCGAGCTCGAGGCCATGATCTATGAGGTCAAATTGCGGTATGCCTTTTATTCTTCACCCTCCGCGGCGGCATCTCAAGCCAACGCCTTGTGGGCCTATATCGGTCTCGGGCTTGATAAAAGGGATTATGAATTCGAAACCACGGTAGACAGCGTCAGCACCGCGGATTTCATCGGCGACAATGAATGGTCCTATCCCCAGGAAGGGACGCCGTGGATCGATTATGAAGTCCATTACACGATCCCGTACCTCGAGCTGGCCGCAAGGGGGGTGCGCGACAACCTGTCGGTCGATGCCAGTCTGGGGTATTCGCCGCTGGTGCGGGTCGAGGACGAGCAGGATAACCATTTGGGCCGCATCGCCGGACCTTATACCGCGGATGGAAATTGCAAAGGGGTGGCCTACAAGGCCGGTGTCATGGTCAACTACGGCTTTGCGGCGCAGTGGTCATTGGGCCTGGCCTTTGATTATCTCAAGGTAATAACCGACGGCGATCAGGAGACCACGTGTGCGGCGGGGAGTACCGCTATCGGTGGGGGTATTGATTGGACGTGGCCGGAGGATAACTGGGAAAACGATGAAAAGATCTACAGCGAGCAGTATCAGCTCATGCTGAATCTCGGGTATCACTTTTAAGCTTGCCGGACATGGGCGGGAATGCGATCGATAACGGCGTTCCCGTCCGTCTGGTCGTCGCCGCAACGCCAAACATACTATCGGCTTGAGCCCGATGGCCGGAGAGGGCGTGGGCTATGCCACGCCGCGGCGCGCATGAGGACCTAAAAGCGTATGATGAAACCTCAGAACGAATACCCCAAGGTAACCTGGACCAGCGTCTGCTCACTGAAGGCCTTCCACTCGAGCTCACCCAGAAACGCATCGTTGATCCATTGGTCCTGAGAGCCTCTGGTATCGATCTTGGTGTAATCGAACTGACAGCCAAGCGTCCAGTTATCAATAAGCTCATAGCCGGCCTTCACGCCGAACAAATAGGCTCGCCCTTCATCGGAATCGCCCCGGCAGACCTTATTCCTTATGAGGTGATGATCGACATCCTCCGCGCTCGCCAAAGGCGACCAACCCAGGTGAAAATAACCGGTAAACCTCCCATATTTTGAAAACGTAGCCAACTCCACATAGGGCACCTGGTAGGTTATATCGTAGGTAATGGCCCTGGCCTGGACATCGGCGGGCGGAATCGACGGACTGGAAGGATACTCTTCAAGCACCGCATAGCCATGATAGCCGAATTTCTGATACCAATAGCCGACGCCGAGCATCACATCGACTTTTTGATCTTCTTTTTCTGAATGATAGAAGATATAGTCGATGTTAGCATTCCATAACAGGGCCTCTCCCCTGGTCCGGCTTTCGGAATAGACATCAAAACTGTCTTCGGCATTGATCCAATCCGAGTCTTTCATCCAACCCGCGGCCTTTGACATGTTCTTGATCACATCCGCACCGACATAGACCTGATCATGGAAGGTGCAATCGGCATGTGCGGATGCGACATAGAAATCGAGCGGCCACTCGAGTTCGCTGATCGGGAACCAGTATTCATCCGTACTTCCATCCGCATAAGCGATGAGTCCGCCGATCTGATAAACGGTCTTGCCGACCATTCGGCCCGCGCCGACATTCATATTGAAATCAAGACTTTGGCACCATGCGGGTATACCGCAGAAAAGAAAAACGCAAACGCCCATGGTTAAACAGATAATCTGTCTCAGCATACAAACGGCTCCTTTTATGAGATTTGCATTCTTTCTCCCTTAAAGAACCTCTTTGAGAGAATCAACCCTAGTACAAGCCGACCGGTAAGATCAATCTTTGTTTTTCTTTCTCCTGTCGGCAAGGCTTTCTTAAAGGTTGAAGACCAGGCCCGGCGGCCCTAACATTAAAAACGATAGCCGATGGTTGATCCGATATATTGCTGATCGCTCTCGATATGCTGGTCGACCGCGGCGGAGAAATCCGGGGCGCTTTGATGCTGGCTGCCGGTGGCGGCGATGACGATACGCCGGTAGTTCAAGCCCAGCAGGATGTTCTCGGTCACGCAAAAGTCGGTATTGAGCGTGAAGAGAACGGCATTGCCATCACAGCTGCCCTTGCTCACCTTGCCGCGCAGGAGGTGATGATCCGTGTCTTTGGCCTTGACCCAATAGGAATACCCCAATGAAGCCTCCAGCCGAAACATCTCATTAAACCCCAGCAACACGCCGCCCTCCAGAAAGGGGATCTCATATTCGACATGGTAGCTCAACACATCGCCGGAATGGTAGACATGTCCCTTGACCGCCTTTTTTAACGAGGTGGAAATATTAGGATCATTCTCGATCTCGGTGGCATATAGGGGATATGACGGGTACCATTGATCCAGATCATCCACCGTGTCATAATCGAACACCTGGATCATGTAGCCCACACCGACCTTGAGCTGTGCGTCCTTTATGTTCACAGGCCGCGCCTTATCCTTGATGCTCATGCACCAACGCACCTTCGCATCCCCCATCCAGGCATCCACGCTGCCGCGGCTGGTCGAGTAGATGTCCAGGGTTCCTGCGCGCGCCCAGGGACGCCCGGCCAGGTTCCAATAACCCCAGTCCCAGTCCTCGACCCTGCCGCTATCCCGGATGATGCTTTTTTTCAATCCCAGGTTTACCTGGAACGCGTCTTCGACAGTCAGGCCGACCCCGGTCGCCACCAACCAACCCGTGAGGGGGAACTTCAGCTTGCTGAACGGGAAATGCGCGCTGCGATTCTCCTGTCCGGAAACCGCGATCAGGCCTCCGATCTCATAGGACGTATATCCTTTGAGATTTTCAAGCCCGAGATCGGCATAGCCCTTCAACTCCATGGCGGATAGCGGGGCGAGCATAATAAACAGGATGAAGGCGCACAATCCGGTTATCTTTGGCCCACACCCCCTCATGTCCAACCTATCCATACGCCATGCCATATCGGTTGCCTTTTCATTTTCCGTATCGTGCTTAAGGCGGTGGCCGCCGATGCTTCGGCTTCTCTTTGCCGGACAAGGGCTTAAGAAAGTATGCCGCGCCGCGAACACGCATGACCGCATTATTACGTTGACATAGATAGCCGCCCCTGACAATGGTTTTTCAAGATTACGCCTTATAGGCGCGGAAGCCTCTTCTGATCGACGTAAAGCCTTGCATGGCATGGGGCTCTTGATCTATAGAGAGGCCATGAAGATCGGCAAACGGGTTCAGACCCTCTCAGCGCTCTTGACCGTCGTGGCCCTTTTATGCTGTGCTACCGCCGCCCGGGCTGCTGCGGCGCAGGGCACGGTCTGCGTGCTCGTCTACCACTCTTTTCTGGGAGACAAACCCTTCCCGAGCGACATCTCGATGCAGGAGCTGAAGACGCAGCTCGACTTTTTAAAAGACCACGGTTATCGTTTCGTCACCTTGTCCGAGATCCTCGCCGGCGCCGTGCAGGGGCCCAGAAATATCCTGGTTTCGATCGACGACGGCAACCAGAGTGTTTACCAGGCATACCAGGCGGTCTTCAAACCCAGGGGCATCAAACCGCTGCTCTGTATCTACCCGAACATCATCGGCAAAAAGGCCTATGCCCTGACTTGGGAGCAGCTGGGCGAGCTTGCCAGCGCGGGCCTAGACATCGCCGCGCACGGTTTTTACCACTTTCCCCTCAACCAGAAGGCCTATGACACCGACGCGAAAGCCTTCCGCAAGGAAATATTCCATTCCAAGGAAATCCTCGAGAAACGGCTGAATACCATGGTAAAGGCCTTTGCCTATCCAAACGGCGTGAACGAGCCGATTACCAGGCAGACCGTGCAAGCGGCCGGATACGCCTGCGCCTTCACCGTCGTGTGGGGGCCGGTACGCTGCCCGGTAGGGCGCAACCCCGACCGCTTCGCCCTGCCGCGCTATATGATCTACAAGAACAACTGGGATATGATCAGGAACACCATCATCAAGGTCCAATAACGCCCGGCATGGTTTCTTTTTTTAAGGCTACCGTTTTTCCCTTTTATTCCATTCGCGCGCCAGGCGTTGCGCCTCGGCGATCTGGGCCGGGGTCATCATGGTGGCCAGCTCGTTGCGACTCTGGGCGGCATTGGGATTGCCCTGCGAGGCCGAGAGATTATACCACAGGTGCGCCATGACGAAATCCTGAGGTACGCCGCGTCCGTCATGATACAGGCCCGCCAGGCTGTATTGCGCCTCGGCCAGACCCTTATCGGCGGCCTTGAAATACCATTTGGCGGCCAGGGTATAATTCTGGCTCACGCCCAATCCGTTCTCGTACATGATCCCGAGATTGTACTGTGCCTCGGCTAGCCCCTTTTCGGAGGCCTTGCGGTACCAAGTGACCGCCGCGGAATAGTCCTGCGCGAGACCCAGCCCTTCCTCATACATCACCCCGAGGTTGTACTGCGCTTCTGAAAGTCCCTGTTCCGCCGCCATGCGATACCACTGCATGGCCTTGGCATAATCCTGCTCTACCCCGCGGCCGTTGCTGTACATGCTGCCGAGATTGTTCTGCGCATAGGAATCGCCCCCATCGGCCGCTTTGCGATACCATTTTAAAGCTTCTTCATAATTCTGCGTTATACCTTCGCCGTTTTCGTACCGCACGGCCAGGAAATACTGTGCCTCGGTAAATCCCCCTTCGGCCGCCTTGCGGTACCACGTAACCGCTTCGTTGATGTTCTTGGCCACACCCAGGCCGTCCTCGTGAATAAGGCCCATATTGAACTGGGCCTCGGCCAAGCCCTGGTCGGCGGCCTTGCGGTACCAATGCGCGGCTTCCTTGTAGTCCTTGGGCACCCCGCGGCCGTTGCTGTAGAGATTGCCGAGATTGTTCTGGGCATAGACATCGCCCTGTTCGGCCGCCTTGCGATACCACCGCGCCGCCTCGCTCTGGTTGCGGGACACACCCTCGCCGTTTTCATATCTGACCGCCAGGGCATACTGGGCCTCGGCCAGCCCCTGCTCCGCGGCCTTGCGGTACCATGCCCCGGCTTGGCCGAGATCCTTGGGCACGCCACGGCCTTCTTCACACATGATGCCCAGATTGTATTGCGCCTCGGCCAGCCCCTGCTGAGCGGCCTTGCGATACCACGCCGCGGTTTCAACATAATCCTTGGCCACGCCGCGGCCTTCCTCGTACAAGAGACCCAGGTTATACTGGGCCTCGGGCAGCCCCTTTTCCGCGGCCTTGCTGTACCACAGGGCCGCCTCGGCATAGTCCTGCGCCACCCCGCGGCCGTATTCATACATGACGCCCAGTTGGAACTGCGCGCCGACATCCCCTTTCTGCGCCAGAGGCAGAAGCTCCTTTAAGGCCGTCCCGTAATCACCCTCGGCAAAGGCCTCCCGGTAATTACCCCAGGCCGGCGCTGAGATACCCATACCGAAAGCGATGACGAGAACGACAGCGAAGCGCACATACATCGGGTGGCACATGACGGTGAAACAATGAACTGGTCGTGCATGTTCTTTCATAGCATCCTTCGTGCTCTCTCCGCTCTGGCCGGATACATCATACCCTTGCCTACTGAAGGAAACACCCCCCCCGTATTTTCAAAAAGGGGGAAAAAATCGGCCTGAGAGCTGTGTTCCTGCCAGAGGTAAACCTGCTGTATATCAAACACAAACCCATGCCCTCGTCAATATGAAGATATAAAAAAGATTAACGCACAGCTCGTGACCACAGCTCACATTTCACAGTACATGATTCATGGCGAACTTATGGCAAGCCGCTCAGGGCGATCTTGAAAATCCTGGGCGTTCGATTATTATGAATCGCGGAGGTGCGCATGCGCGGATTACTGTCTTGTACCTTGGTGTGCCTGGCGGCCATGCTTTTCTTAAGCCCCAAAGGAGGATATGCCATGGACCTGAAGAGTACCGTATTCGACCAAGGCGGGATGATCCCCGCCAAGTACAGTTGTGACGGGACGAATGTTTCACCGCCGTTGTCCTGGGACAATGCCCCATCCGGGACAAAAAGCTTTGCGCTCATCTGCGATGACCCCGACGCGCCCATGGGCACGTGGGTCCACTGGGTCTACTTCGATATCCCGGCGGCCACCAAGTCACTCCCCGAACACGTTGAAACATCGGGGACCCCATCAAGCGGCGGCCAACAGGGGTTGAACGATTCCCGCAAGACCGGCTACAGCGGACCCTGTCCGCCCTCAGGGGTTCACCGCTACTACTTCAAGCTCTATGCCCTGGACACCGTCCTCAATCTGCCCGCCGGGACCACCACCAAAGACAAGCTTTTGAAGGCCATGGAAGGCCATATCCTCACCCAGGCGCACCTTATGGGGAAGTATAAAAGATAATAGTTTTAAGTGTTAAGTTTTAAGTGTTAAGTTGTCAGATGCCTGGGGAGAGGCCGGGATACCGCCCATACTGTTCGCGTGCTGCACGGCATTCAATAAGGCCTGGCCGGCGGCCTGAGCGGCCATGACGCCCAGATGCAAGGTATGGGCCTTCCGCTCACCGACCGAGAAGCACAAGACCATATCACCATCAAAGGGCGTGTTATAGGGCGAGATATGGCGGGCCAGCCCCTGACCCGCCATGCGGGCCACTTGTATGGCCGCGATCTTATCCAAGCGCGCATCGGTGACAATCACGCACAGGGTCGTATTCGAGGGCGCGCCCATGCGGGTGCGCACCTCACCTGAGGCAATGGCGCGGCTTGAGTCGAGAAACCCTTGCCCCTCGCGGGCGCCGGCGATGATCACCCCCTTTTCGTCAAGGATATCGCCGAAGGGATTGGCGACCACCAGGGCGCCTACTTTGACGCCTTGGGCCCCTTCCATCAGACTGGACCCGAGGCCGGTCTTGGTGGCGCCTTGCACCCCCCTGAGCTTGCCGCAGGTGGCGCCCGTCCCGGCCCCCACGCAGCCCTGCTGCACCGGGTCCGACGAGGCGTCCCGGCAGGCGGCATAGGCCATCGCCGGCGTGGGACGCGCTTCAGCGTCCATGAACGACAGATCGAACAGCGCGGCGGTCGGCACCACCGGGAGGCGGGCCACGAACAGATCCAGGCCGTGGCCTTGTTCCTCCAGGAAGCTCACGACGCCGGCCGAGGCATCCAGCCCGAAGGCGCTGCCTCCGGTGAGACAAACGGCATGCACGCTGGAACCGGGGTGCATCAGCGTAAGCGAGTCGAACTGACGCGTGGAGGTGGCCATGCCGGAAAGGTCGGCCGCGCCGAGCGCCGGTTGATCAAAGATGATGACGCTTAAGCCCGTACCGCCTTCCGAATCCGTGGCATGGCCGACCCTCACGCCCGGGACACCGGTCAGGGTATTATTCCTTGGGCCTGACATCCTTGACCTGTCCGTTGAATTCGGTGATGAGCTCCTTGACCAGCGGAGACTTCAGGGCCTGTGCGCGGAGCTCCGAGGGCTTGATGCTGGGGGCGGTCGTGTCGGCCAGGACTTCGACCCCCAGGGAGACCTCGCGCTGCAGAAAGGCCGCGGCCTTCTTCTCGATCTCCTTGCGCCCCTGTTGCACCTGCTCGGCCAGAAACGCGCTCGGGACCTCGAGTACGATACGGTTGCCTTCCTCGCGCACCCTGCCGGCCTTGGATATGATGGCATGCAGCAGTTGGTCGTGGTCCCTTAAGTAGGCGATGAATCCTTCCCATGAGCGGGGGATGGTGGAGGGCGGACGCTGGTACGCCGCCAGGTCGTTCTCCGCATGCTTGGGCGCCAAGGCTTGCGGAACCCCCCTTCCCGCCGTGCCCTGGATGAGCTGCTGGATGTCCACCAGGTCGGGGGCCGCGATGATCCGCAAAAGGATGACCTCCAGGGTGATCTTGGGCAGACCGGCGTATTTGAAGTCTTCTTCGGACCTGATCAGGACGCTTACGTAGCGGTGAATGTCATGCAGCGCCACCCCGGCGCCAATATCCTTGAGGAAGGCCTTCTCCTCCCGGGGAACGGCCAGGTCCTCATAGCCGGACTTCAGCACCAGGACGTTGCGGAACTCTTCGATCAGGGCGCGGTAGAGCTGGCTTAAGTCATAACCGTAGCGATAGACCTCGTCGATGATAGCCAGCATGCTCGGGGCATCCTTGTTCAAAAGCGCCGTCAGCAGGTCATGGAGGGTGGAACGTCCGACCAGGCCCAAGGCGGCCTCGACCGTCTGCGGGGTTATCCCGCCCACACCGGCCGCGGCGACGCGCTCGAGCATACCCTGCGCGTCGCGCATGCTGCCGTCGGCCTGCAGGGCGATGAGCATCAGGGCGTCTTCGGCGATATCCACCCCTTCCGCGTCGGCCACGCAGGCAAGCTGCCGGACGATCTCGGGTACACCGATGCGCCGGAAATCATAACGCTGACAGCGGGAGACCACGGTGAGCGGTATCTTGCCGAGCTCGGTGGTGGCCAGGATGAAAACCACGTGCGCCGGCGGTTCCTCCAGGGTCTTGAGCAGGGCGTTGAAGGCGCTGCGCGAGAGCATGTGCGCCTCGTCGATGATGAAGGTCTTGTAGCGCGCGATGCTCGGGGCATAGCGCGAGTTCTCGATCAGATCGCGGATGTTGTCCACGCCAGTATGGCTGGCGGCATCGATCTCGAAGACGTCCACGGCGCGCGAGGCGGTGATGTCCTGGCAGATGCCGCACACATTGCAGGGTGAGCTGGACAGGCCCTGGCCGCAGTTCAGCGCCTTGGCCAGGATCCGGGCCACCGTGGTCTTGCCCACGCCCCGCGGCCCCGAGAATACGAAGGCATGCGGTATCTTGCCCTGGTCGATGGCGTTCTTGATGACCGTGGTGACATGCCCCTGACCGATGACATCCTCAAAACATTGCGGCCGGAATTTGCGTGCGATGACCTGGTACATGGTCCCGTCATATCCCAATTTTTAGTAAGCGGCAACGGTTTCCATGCCCTACGGCCGGACATAAACGAAAGGCCCGATAAGGGGCCGGGCCTTACCACGCACATACGACGTACCGCTTACCGCTGCTTCCTTCCGGACCTGACGGGGTTCGCAGCGCCGTATTGCATGAGACCCGGCCTCTTACCAGGCCTTGGGTGGCGGAGAGAGAGGGATTCGAACCCTCGATACCGCTATTAACGGTACACACGATTTCCAATCGTGCCCCTTCAGCCTCTCGGGCATCTCTCCCAACAAAACATCGGTATGGCGGAGAGGGCGGGATTCGAACCCGCGGTCCCCCTTTTGGGGGGACAGCCGATTTCGAGTCGGCCCCGTTACAGCCTCTTCGGTACCTCTCCTAACGCCGTGCCTGAAAGAAGTCCTTCAGCACGGTGCTACATTGTTCTTTCAACACCCCCCCAACAACCTCGGGGGTATGATTCAGTCCCAGCGCAAAGGCATCTACGAGCGAGCCTGAAGCGCCGTAGCGTTCATCCCGGGCGCCGAACACGACCTTGCCAATGCGGGCCTGAACGATTGCCCCGGCGCACATCAGGCAGGGTTCCAGGGTCACGACGAGACGGCTGCCCAAGAGCCGGTAATTCCCCAACGACCGGGCCGCTTCCCGTATGACGACCATCTCGGCATGCGCGCTCGGGTCAGAGTCCATAATTACCCGGTTGTGCCCCCGGAACATCCGTGACTGTACAATTAGTACCGCCCCTACCGGGACTTCCTCATGTTGTCTCGCCTTTTCAGCCTCTTCCAAGGCGATTTCCATCAAAGAGCTATCGGCAGTATTTGGATGTATCATCATGTCCTGGTTTAGTCAAGACTTCGGGAGATATACTTGGATGGTCCGGAAGACCGCATCATACCGTAACCCCGCCTGATCGTAGTGCGCCTTGAAGCGCTTGCCTTCTTCGGTGTCGACATCCACGGCGATGCAGGGATGCGGCCGGTGCGCATCAATGTCCGCCAGGTGGGACGAAGTGCCTTTGGCATAAAACACCAGGCGCATACGATTGCTCATGATCTCCTTACCCGGCCCGATTTGCGCAAGAATCCATTGACCGGCCTGCCGGCGCGCCAGCTTGTCAGGGTCCGGCGGAATCCGGGCTTGGTAGGTCCATAAGGCCACGCAGGAGATCACGGCCATGGCGGCGCAGGTTTTCCAGATCATGCGGCGGGACCTCCAGGCCTCATGCACGGAGTAAGCCGCCAGGGGATACACCCAGGCAATCGGCGCCAACAGATACCTGCCCGAGAAGACATGGCCCCACATCATCATAATCAGGAGATATATCAGCAGGACCGCCATCGCATGACGGGCATACAGGGTGGCGCGCATCCGGTACAACCCGGCAAAAGCAAAGAGTATGACAACCGGGTTGCCGGTGGCCAGAAACTCATTGATCGTTTTGCCGGCCGCGGTGAGGAGGAACAACGGGGTGTGCTCCGGCTTGAAGATCAGCCCCAGGTTGTAGCTGCGGATGAAAATGGGCAGGGTCGGATCGATGAACCACAACAACAGAACCGCCGCCACCGGAGAGGCGATGAGCCCCACCCTGAGCGCCATGCCCCGGCGCTGGTAGAAGGCCCACGGGATCACCCAGGCGCCGATGAAAAATAAGGCCGTGCTGCGCAGCAGAGCGCCCGAGAGCAGCAAGAGCATAGCGGCTAAGAGCTGCCACGGCCGGCGCTCCTCAATCCAGCGCAGGATAAAAAAATTGCCCCAGAGTATGAAGGCCAGAAGCAGAGATTCCTTGAGGCAGTCGACCGAGTTGTCTACCAGATCACGGTTGGTGATCAGGAACAGAACCGCCAGGAGCGCAACCCAGCGCCGCCTGGTCGTGAGCATGCCGATCCTATAGAGACCGAGGGCGGCGATGATGAAGGCGATCGCCGCGACCATGCGGCCGGAGAGCTCGGGGTCCATCCCGGTCAGCGCGCTCATACCGGCGATGGCAAGCGGAAAGAGCGGCAGTTGGGGGGTCAGGAAGGCGTCATGGAAACGGCCCTGAAGGAAGAGTTCGGCCACGGGGATATACTGGAAGGCGCCGTCATTGGCAATGATGTCGTAGTGAAGCCAGGACGGCAGCAGGGCAAGGCCGGATGCCAGGATGATGAGCAGGGCAATCGAAAACGCGCGCCGGTCTTCGGCCATCATGCCCTTTAGTACGCCCCCTGCCTTTTGAACACAGCCCCGAAGGTGCGGATGATGATCTCGATATCGAGCCACAGCGACCAGTTCTTGGCGTAATACTCGTCCAGCAGCACGCGCTCGTCATAGGTAAGATCGTTGCGGCCCGAGACCTGCCACAGACCGGTGATGCCCGGCGTGACCTTGAAGAAGTAGCGCGCCTTGTCTCCGTATTTGGGCACCTCTTCGCTGATGATGGGCCTTGGGCCCACCAGGCTCATCTCGCCCTTGAGCACATTGAAGAGCTGGGGCAGCTCGTCTAAGCTGGTGCGCCTCAGAAAATTCCCGATGCGGGTAATGCGCGGGTCGTGCTTGAGCTTGAAGTCCTTGTCCCATTCGGCGCGGGCCCTCGCGTCATGGGCCAGCATATCCTCCAGCACCTCCTGGGCGTTGACCACCATGGTGCGGAACTTGAAGCACGTAAATTGCCTGCCGCCCCTGCCGATACGGTTGTGCCCGAAAAAGGCCGGCCCCTTGGAATCAATCTTGATTAGGACGATAACGATCAGAAAGATGGGGGCCAGCATGAGCATGGCCGCCAGGGAACTCATCCCGTCGAAAACGCGTTTCATGGCCCGGTTGCGCTTGCGCGCCAGCCGGTCTTCCATCTCAAGCAGCAACAGCCCGTCCAGGTCATGGGTCTGGACGCCCAAGGAGATCAGACCGTATAGGTCTGGCACCACATGTACCACCGGAGCGATGCGCGTGGCCTGTTCCACGATCTCGACCAGGGCCGCGCCCGAAAGCTCGGGCATGGCCACGATGACCTCGTCGGACCGCGTCGGGGACGGCAGATCCTGAATCGCGCCCAGAACCCTGATGCCGCCGATCTCGCTATGCCCCTCGGGTTTGTCCAGGAAGATTCCGGCCGGGGCAAGTCCGAAATCCGGGTGCTTCTTGAGGTTGCAGACGACCTCTCGGACCAGCTTTTCCGATCCGATCAGTACGACCTCTTTCGACCACAGGCCGGCCTTTCTCAGAAAGGCGCGCATGACGGCGCGCATAATCGGCAGAGCCAGGATGGAGAGCAGGAAGGCGATCAAGATCACGGGCCGGGAGTACTGCACCGAGGTGCGCGTGACAAAGCTCAAGAGGATCACGATGATGAAGGCGATCAGGTTGGCCTTGAGCACCCCGGAGGTCTCTTCCCAGTAGCTCATGCCGATGGAGGGGTACAGGCCTTCATAGGCGAAGAGCAGCAGCCACAGTGAAAGAACCGGCCACATGGCGGCATAGAGCTCAAAGGTGTGCCGCATGTGTGAAAAGAGCGGGATTATATCCACCAGGACCACGGCCCTGATGTAATAACTCAGGGCGAAGCAAAGCATGATGGCCGCGATGTCGGCGCCGGCCAGCAGCACGCCGGCGCTCAGGCGTTTGAGGAAGGTGTAGGTGGCCCGGATCATGGCGCCCTTTTCGTAAAGTTCTCCAGGGCGCCCTGCATGTCCTGCATGAAGCGCTCCCGCGACCAGCCGGCGGCGTGCCGCCGGATCCGTTCCGGATCGAAACGCTTGAATTGCGCCTCGAAGCGCTGAACCGCGCGGATCAAATCATCGCGGGTCTGAGAGGCAAAGAACACCCCGGTCGGGTCGTCATGCTCATCGCCCCGTACGGTTTCCAGGGCGCCGCCTTTGGCATAGGCGATGACCGGTCGTCCGGAGGCCATGGCCTCTAAGGGGGTGATCCCGAAGTCTTCCTCGCCCGGGAAGATGAAGGCCTTGCAGCGCGCGTACAGTCCCGGCAGGGCTTCGTCCGGCTGCCAGCCCAGAAACTCGATGTTGGGCCCGGCCAAACGCCTTAAGCGTGCGTCTTCCTGGCCCGTGCCCACGATCTTGAGCGGGTATCCGAGCTCGCCGAAGGCCTCGATGGCCAGATCGACGCGTTTGTAGGGGGCGAAGGCCGAGACCATCAGGTAGTAGTCCCCGATATCCGCCACGGGATTGAAGCGGCTTAAATCCACCGGGGGATGGATCACGCTGGCCGGCCTGCGGTAGAACTTCTCGATGCGCTTGGCGACATGGCCCGAATTGGCGATGAAATAGTCGACGCGCGCCGATGAGGCGACGTCCCAGACTCTGAGATAGGTGGCGAAGAAGGGCACGATCATGCCGACCGGGACACTCACCTTGTCGGGTCCGAAATAGTCGTCGTACATATCCCACACATAGCGCATGGGCGAGTGCATGTAAGAGACGTGCACCGAGTTCGGTCCGGGAATGATGCCCTTGGCCACGCAGTGGCTCGAGCTGAGGATCAGATCGTAATCCTTCAGGATGAAGCGCTCGATGGCCACGGGGAAAAGGGGCAGCATGTGGCGGTAGTAGCGGTCCTTGCCGGGCAGCTTGTCCACGAAGGAGCGCGTGATGCGCATGGATTCGATTATTGGCGAACACGACCCGCGGGTATGGATGAGGGTATACAAATCGGCCTGGGGGAAGAGCTCGCAGAAGCACTCAAGACATTTCTCTCCACCGCGCATGCCGGTGAGCCAATCATGTACGATAGCGATCTTCATGGCGATAACCTTACAATAGATTAACCTCGGATTCCAGAGGCTTTCTTGGACGACTTCGCATCCATTCTTTTCAGACGCCTTACAGGCCCTCGACAATGTCCATCATCTTCTCAAGACGTTTGGCATAGGTATGCTCCCGCGCCGCTTCCAGACGCGAGCGTATTTGCTCTCCGTCCTCGGCCAGGGCCTGCTCGATCTTCTCCATGAAATCTTCCGGCGAGACCCCGATATGGACGAGATCCCGATAGTCCCGCAAGGCCGGCAGGTCGGTGGCCACCACCGGTTTGCCGGCGGCCAGATATTCGAAGAACTTCATGGGGAACATCCCGGCCGTATACTGATTGATCATATTGGGCAGCAGGGCCACGTCGATACCCTTGAGGTACTGCGGCAGCATACCATAGTCCCTGGGACCCAGGACGGTCAGGTTCTTCAGGCCCTCAAGCAAGCTCGGATCGGTCCAGGGATCGCCCTCCCCGATCTTGCCGATCAGCACGATCGACCATTCCGGCCGGGCGATCGCCAGGTGCCGCAGGAGGTTGAAGTCGACCTTATAGGCGCTCAAGGCGCCGATAAAGCCGATGCGCGGTTTATGTATACGCGCCAGGTCCTCGGGGATAACGGTATCCTCGGCCAGGGCCTTCGAAAAGTGGTCGTAATCGGCTACATTGGGGAAAAAATACGTCCGGGCGTTGAATTCGCTACAGTACTCAGCGAGCTTGGGGGCGCTGCAGAAGACGCAGTCAGCTGCCGCTATGAGCCGCGGTTCGGCCTCCCCGATCGTCTCCACCGGCATGCCCGGCTGGGCCTTGATATCGTCCACGCAATGATAGACCAGGTGTTTGAAAGAGCGCACATCCAGGAGGTCCAGTGTCAACGGGTTATAGGTCCAGAGCATATCCGGTTTCATCCCCAGATAGGCCCGCGCCAGGGCGATGCAGAGCGTGAGCCAGATCTTGTTGAAGCGCCGGATGATCGTTCTCTGATGCCAGGGAAGGACTAAGGGCGATAACACCCATATATTTTCACGAACCTTGCGCGGCGCCCGCAAACCACGCCGCAGACGCCTGGCCATGCGGGACGTATCCTGCGCCTGCAGGCTGGGCCGCCTGAGGCCCAACGAATCGATATAAAGCACCCGATACCCAAGGGCGGCCAGGTTCACGGCCATGTGCTGCTTGTTGGTCCAGAAGGGGTTGTCCCAGTCCGCGGTGGAGAGTAAAACGATATCATGCATGCTGATGGCACCTCACCCAGTTTATTACCCCAGAAGTCACCCTAAACACGGGAAGCGACCTCATGGCAGTCAAGGTCGGGTATTACCGAAGCCCAACCGGCTTGAGCAGACCCGCGGCAGAGCGTTTGGCAAGCTCATGCGCCCAGCGGCCTTCGTCGCCGAAGATGGAACGGCAGCCGAACCACAGGCCCAGGAACATAAGAGCGGCCGCGATAAGCGCAGCGGCGAGGATCACCGCCGGATGCGCGCCTAAGGAAAGCAGCGCCATCTTGACCGCCAGGGCCGCCCCGCTCACCACGCACGCCACCACGAAGTGGCGCAGGTGGATAATGCCCAGCTCGCGCCAGGAAATCCTCACGATGCTGGCGGTCAAGTGAAACATAAGCAGGAAGTTCACGAGGATGGCCAGGGCCACGCCGAAAGCGACGGCGCTCAAGCCCCAGAACTGCCCGATCCAGGCGCCGGAGAAAACCGCCGCGGCATATACCCACTGACGCCAGGCGCGGCGGTAAACCGCGCCCGTGGCGCGCGCCAGGGAATCGCTCATCTTATAGCTGGTCCGAAAGACCAGGGCCAGGGCAAGCAGCTGAAACGGCGGCGCCACGGCCATCCACGCCTTGCCGAGCAGCACGTAAATAATCTCGGGCGCCAGCACGATCAGCACGCCGCTTAAGGGCATGGTCATCATCGCGATAAAGGCCACCCCGGTGGTATAGGCCCGCGCCAGCCGCGGCTTGTCCTGCTGCACCGCCGACATGACCGGGAACAGCACCTTATCCGCCACCGTGCCCAGCTGGGTGGCCGGCATCATCAGAAACTGGTAAGCGCGGCCGTAGATCCCCAGCGCGGCCGGTCCCATCCAGCGGCCGACCACCAGGTTGTCCGCCTGGGTCGCCGCATAATTGGCGATGCGCGCCAGGGAAAAGCCCAGGCCGTAATTCATGAGCTCGCCCATCTCGGAAGCGTTGAATCTGAAACCAAGCTTTTTATGGTGCATAACGAGCATGATCAGCGCCGTGCACGCGGCCTGGCCGATCTGCGCAAACACCAGCGCCCACACCCCCCAGCCTGTCACCGCCAGGACGATGCCCAGGGCGCCGTAGAACAGCGCATAGCTGAAGACATCGATCAGGGCCAGGGTCTTGAACTGCATGGTGCGCTGCAGCAGCGACTGGCCGGTCACCGACAGGCCGGTGATCGGAAAGATCAGGGCCATCACCTTTATCACGGGCGCAAGGTCTTCCATGCGAAAAAATACCGCCAGGGCATGCGCCAGCACATAGAACAAGACCCCGACCAGACAGCCCAGGATAAATGAGACCGTGAAGCCCACGCGGATATGCCCGGCGGCAAGATCGCTGCGCTGCACGATGGCCGGTCCGATGCCCAGCTGGCTGAAGATCTGGGAAAACCCGATCACGATCATGGCCGCCCCCACGATGCCGAATTCGGTAGGGGTCAGGAAGCGGGCCTGAACGATCATGATGATCGTGCTCAGCACCGCATGCGCCGCGCTGCCTGAGCTGATCCACAACAGTCCGCCCAAAGTGCGCGAGGTAAGGGATCGGTTACTCATAGGGACAACGCCTCATAGACATGCCAACTCCTTTGCAATGGCGCGCGCGACATGTTCAGGGGTATCCTCCCGGCGGCTGGTCATCCTGATGACCCTGACCGGGGTGAGCCTTTGCAGGGCATCGATAAACAGCGCGAAGGACTTCTCCAGATCGCCCATCAACCGGGAGGCATCGCTTGCGTGCATGCGATCCAACCGGCTGGTGCCGCCGGTCCTTGAGAAAAGCCTTTGGGAAGCCACTCCGGCGCCGGCATCCAGATAGATAACGACATCCGGAAGGGGTATCGCCGTGAGCACCGCGGACGGGAAGCTGCTGTTTCCCAGATCCAGACTGACGATCGCCTGCAGCAGGCCCTGATCGAGCAGGAGGTATTCCGCCGGCATGGCCGCGAAACGTCGGTAGATATTGATCCATGTCAGATGCGCAAGGCAGGAGAAGAACTGCTTCAAACGCTTCCAGGCAAGCGCCAGGGGCTGGCGATTCAAAGCTATGGTGTGCCTGAGAAGGGCGTAAAAGGCCTTGGGATGCATGCCGATCCAGCCCATGGCGAGCACGGCCTTGATCAGCGCAAGCAGAGGCCTTCTCAGGCGCGGCCCCCGCCCTTCGCCGCGGCAGGCTAACCGAGCGCCGTAAGCCTGTCCGTCAAGAAAGCCCGGCATGCCTCCACTTTCACAAAGCCTTGTGACAATGGTTGTCTTGCCCGACCCCGGCAGACCGACGAACTCGACGATGCATGGCCTATCCGGCTTCAAAGGGCTTCCCATACCGCGCGCTTGGCCTCCAGCAGCACCTGCTCCAGAGGCTGATCGGCATCAACGGCGACGATCCTGGACCCTTCGAAGCGCAGGTCTCTTACGATGCCCACCTTCCTTTCGATCTCGCCCCGTTGATGGTCAGGCTTGCGCGCCAGGGCCACCTCGACCGAAACCATCAGCTTCACGATCAGATCGGCCGGCAGGCGGGCCATGGTGCGGTAGAGCGCCAGCTCTTTGCGGGAGAAATACTGTCTGATCCAGGAGTCCTGATCGCCAAGACCGATCTTGGGGCCGTCATTGATGTGGCGCACCTCGTTCTGGGGATAGCGATCGGCGATAACCACGGAGCCTAAAGCCGTCAGCCTGCGCGCTTTCTTGAGATTGGCAAGCTTGTCCCTGGCCAGCGACAGCAGGGTAACGCCGTCGAACAGGTCCTTCAGCCATGAGGTCCTGCGCGGCTTGGCTTCACCCTCTTTATGCGGCCTGTCCTTGAGCACCCCGATCGACACCAGGAGCTGTTTCAGGCGCTTGCGCATCCTGAAGATCAGGTTGACCGAACCGTCACCGCTGCCGAAATAGAGCCGGTGCGTATCGATCTTCCAGGAAAGCCAGTCCTCGAGGTGTGTAGCCACGGTCGATTTCCCCGACCCGTCCGGACCGATAAACGCCACCAGCGCCCCGCCGTGAGAAGCGCGTTTGGACATGCCGATGGGCAGACCCAGAACGGACGCCGCCAGGCGGCAGGCCGTCTTTTGCAAAAATTTCCCGTACGCGCGCGCGACCTCGCCGGGCGCGCTGTAGATGCGCCACTGATCGGCAACACCTCTTAAGCCCAGCCGGTATCGTATGAGGCCCGGCAAGTCCGCGCCGTTCTTGCGGGCCATGATGGGCCACAGGCGCCCTGCGGCTCTGGACCCCAGGAGATCCGCCAGGAGAGCGCGCATGCGATCGGGCTCTATCCTGTCTTCGAGATACCGGAACTCGAGCCGCACGGCTTTGTCGATCGCAGGGCCGTTTTTCAGGGCCTTGAGCAGATCCTTGAGCCTGAGCTTGACGGCCGATCTGATCCAGAGCAGGAGCAATTCGAGGTGCGGGTCGATGATCTTCACTTGGGCGCCCTCATAATAGACGGCCGTGTCCAGAATAAGCTTTTCCCAGGGAATATGATGGGCCTTGACATACTGCCGGCCGACCATGAGCGCATAGTGGACGTGCAGATGGAACAGCGCGCCGCTCTTCTCATCAAAGCCCAGGTAGTCTTCGATCTCCGCATAGGTCTTCCAGGACGGCGAGAGGAACCTTTTGAAGCCCAGCGAGGTGATGATGCTCACGAACAGGGCGGCGTCTTCGCGCGCGACCAGGATATCGATATCGGTGCGTCCCGCCAAGGCGGCGTCCAGATGCTGGTTGCTCTTCCAATGGCAATAGCGCACCCGGCGCTCTTCGAGCTCGGCAAACAGCCTGTGGGCGATTGCAAGCACGGGCGGGGAGGTCTTGTTTCGGGGGGCATTGTTCATCATTCTTCAGATCACCTTTCCTTATCCTCTCCGTGACCCGTAGCGTATTACGATCGATTTAACAATCCCAGATACAATTCTTCCAAGCGCCGGTTCTGCTTTCTGATATTGAAGCGCGCTTCGATCTCCCGGCGACCGGCTAAGCCCATGGAGCGGCAGCGTTCGGGATCTTTCAGGAGCTCGATCAGCCGCCCGGCCAGGGCTTGCGTGTCTTTCTCCGGCACGAGATATCCGTTCACGCCGTCGCGGATCAGCTCCGGGTTCCCGCTGTGCCGGGTGGCGACGATGGGAAGTCCCGCCGCGCCGGCCTCCTGATGCGATGTGGGCAGCCCTTCGGCGTCACCGGAATGCGCCGTCACGCTGGGCAGGCAGAAGATACGGGCCTCGTGCATCCACTGCATGACGACCGGATTAGGTTGCGTCCCCAAGAACTTGACCCGCCCCGCGATCCCCAGACGCTCGGCCAAGGACTCAAGTTCACGGCGCAGCGGTCCGTCGCCGATGATCACCAGCTCCGCGGCGGGCACGGCCTGCCTCACCCGGACAAAGGCCTGCAGCAGATAGCGGGTACCCTTCTTTTCGACCAGCCTGGCGACATGCAGGATGGCCGATGAGTCACGCTCATAATGCGGTTCGATGGCCTCAACATCAATGCCGGTATAGTGCGTGACGGTCCTGTCTGCGGGGAACCCCCGTTTAAGGACCTGATCGCGCAGGAAATCCGAGACGCACAGAAACAGGTCCCCGCTCCGGGCCAATTCCGACCTATGCAGGGCGTAATTGATCCAGGAGACCTTGCCGGCCGTCAAGAGCGCGGCGGTCGTGTAGGTGGCGTCGAACCCCCGGAAGGTGGTGACGAGCGGTATTTTCAGGGCTTGAGCCATGGGCAGGGCATAGACGCCTTCCACCCCGAACTGGGCATGAATCAGGACCGGGTTGAAAGGCCGCAGCCGATCGACCAGGGTCTTCTGATTGCGGAAGAGCGCCTGCGTAAGGTATACCCAGGGCTGAGACTTGGGAAGCGTCAGGACCTCCCGGCTCTCGGGCGGCGCGCCATGGCTGGTGCGGCCGCAATACACGGGGGTGAAGGAATTCAGCGCGCCGGACTGCCGGGTAATGAACACCTCGGACGGCTGGAACAACTGATGGCGATAGATGACGATATGGGGCATCATGGTACCCTTGAGGCCAAGGGGCGTGCAACCACGTATATGATCCCGATCAGCATGGCCACGATCGGCATGATATGCCGCTCGTTCACCAGTCCCCAGTTGTCGACCTGCTGGTGGATAAAATACCAGGCCAGGGCCAGGGTCGCGCAAACCATGAATTCGCGCCACTTGGGCGTGGTTCTCGAACGCCAGGCGAAGGATAGTACCCCCACGATGAAGAGTATGCCGAGGATGGCGGCCGCCAGACCGCTCTGCGACCAGAGGCCGATAATGGTATTGTGCGGCGCATAGGCTTTCTTTAACCCCACCTGGTTTGCGTACTCCGCGATCGCAACCTCCCATCCGCCGAAACCAAGCCCTCGCACGGGGTGTGCGAAAAAGCTCAACCGGCCGAAGCTCCAGATCTTCTCGCGCACCGCCCACGACCTTCCGATGGCCTGTGCGATTATATCGAGGTTCAAAACCAGGAGCACGCCGAAGACAGCGATGACCAAGAGCAGGATGTACTTTGTCCACCGGTTCAGTTTTGGCCAGGCAAGCATGCAGCAACCGGTCATATAGAGTAAGACGAGCAGGAGCATGCCGCCTTTTGACCCTGTGAAAAAAATTCCAACAGCCAGGAAAGCACCGATCAGGGCCGGCCACCACCTTCGGTAGCGCCACGCGACGGCGTAGGCCAACAGCGAGCAGATGCCCAAATACCCTGCGGCGGTATTGGAATTGAGCAGAAAGGCGCTCCAGCGTTTGACATCCATGTGACCGGGCGTCAGGGCGTTGGGATTGATGAATAGGGGCGCGATGGATGATGAAATGAACCATTTTTCCCAAACGGGCTGAAGATGGAAGGCGATCACCAGGGCCGCCTCCACGGCGGCGCCGGCCAGGACGCCGTACACAAGCCTCCGCACCAAGTCTTCCCGGCGTCCGATCACCTCGATCGTGGCGGCCAGGATGAATACGAAGGGGATCATCAAGATGATCAGACGCACACCCTGGCCGATATCCGGCGACCAGGCCAGACTGACGACCTGGACGGCCATCAGCAGGAAATAGCATTGGGTGACCCTCCAGCGCAGGAGTTCCCGGCCGTGTTTGACGAGCTCAGGCCAGAGTCCGATCGAGCAGAGAAAGGCCAGCGAGGGATAAAAGTCATGCACGGGATACAGATATATCTGGAAGGTCGCCAGCCAGACGACCGCCGTCAACCGCCATGCGGCAGACACCGTGACGGGTATGATGATGACCGTCAGCAGGATGATGCCCACCATCAGGATCTCCCCGTACACCATCTGGACTACCGTGTTTAATGCATGCGGCTCATTTTGCGGCGGGCGCGGCGATCATGCTCAGCAGATACCGCCCATAGCTGTTCTTCTCCAACGGTTTGGCGAGCCGGGCGACCTGTTCGGCGTCGATCCAGCCGTTGGAAAAGGCGATCTCTTCCGGGCAAGCCACCATCAGGCCCTGACGTTCCTGTATGGTGCCGATGAACTCGGAGGCCTGGAGCAGCGACTCATAGGTCCCGGTATCCAGCCAGGCAAACCCTCGCCCCAGCGTCACCACCTTGAGCCGTCCGCGCTCTAGATACACGCGGTTCACGTCCGTGATTTCCAGTTCGCCGCGCGCCGAGGGCTTGAGGTTCTCCGTGATCTCGACCACGCTGTCATCATAGAAATACAGGCCGGTGACGGCGTAATGGGATCTGGGCTCGGCCGGTTTCTCCTCGATCGATAAGGCCCTCCCCTGGGCGTCGAACTCCACCACTCCGTAGCGTTCGGGGTCCTTGACCCGGTAGGCGAAGACCGTTGCCCCCGCCTCCTGTCGTGAGGAGGTCTTCAAGCCCGGCACCAGGTCATGGCCGTGGAAGATGTTGTCGCCGAGAATGAGCGCGCACCCGTCAGCGCCGATAAACGGTTTGCCGATGAGAAACGCCTGAGCGATCCCCTCCGGCTGCGGCTGCACGGCATAAGACAAGTTGATGCCCCACTGGCTGCCGTCACCCAGGAGGCCCTGGAAAAGATGCTGCTCATGCGGGGTGTTGATGATGAGGATATCCCGCAGCCCCGCGAGCATCAGCACGCTCAAGGGGTAATAGATCATGGGCTTGTCATAGATGGGGAGCAGTTGTTTGCTTACGGCCTTGGTGATGGGATACAATCGCGTCCCGGACCCGCCCGCCAGAATAATCCCTTTTTTAATCATATGGGCACCTTTAAAATCCGTATTCTAGATCAATCCAGGCGTACTTCCTTCAATCCCGGATACAGCTTATCCTTGGCCGAGAGCACCGGGTCTTTCAGCGGCCAGGCGATCCCGATATCCGGATCGTTCCAGATGATGCCCCCCTCGTCCTGGGGGGAGTATTCCCGCGTGCACTTGTACTGGATCTCGGCCATATCGCTTATGACCATGAAACCGTGGGCGAAACCGGGAGGCACATAGAGCATTTGCCGGTTCCCGGCGCTCAGTTCCACGCTGATCCAGCGGCCGAACGTTGGAGAATCTTGCCGGATATCCACGGCGACATCAAAGATCGCGCCCTGGATGCAACGGATCAATTTGCCTTGGGCCATGGGGGCCTTCTGATAATGCAGACCCCTGAGAACCCCCTGCGCGGATGAGGAATGGTTATCCTGATCAAAATTCTCCCGGATGCCGAAGGCATAAAAATCGGAGTGTTTATAGGTCTCCATGAAAAAGCCCCGGCCGTCGGGGAAGATCACGGGTTCAATCAGTATTACATCCGGTATTTCCAGACGGTTGAATCGAAACGGCATGTTTCTTCTTCCTCCCGACCTCACATCGTACGCATCCTGATGCTTGTCCTGAACAGTGAAAAGGATTTCTCCTGCCATTGCAAGAGAAATCCTTTTACGTCCGACCTCCCATGATACCGGTGGACCGGTGGACCTCCTGCGGCCTTTTCAGACCTCGATGTCCTTCCTGTGCTTTTTCGCGTGGTCTGCTCCCGATCCATCGTGCGTTATGGATGCAGGACGTCCGGAAATATCCCCACCCTGCCTGGTATAGGCCGGCACGAGTCTTTCGAGCAGTCTGACCGCCACGGCGCAGTCTCCGGAGTCCCTCACGACCAGGTTGAGTTTCTCGATCCCGTCATAAAGCATGCCCTCATCGATGTTTATGGCATGTTTGCAGATCTTGATCTTTTCATAAGCGGTATCGATGACGTCTTCGCCGGCGATGAGCAGCTCCTCGTAGAGCTTCTCGCCCGGCCTCAGGCCGATGTACTCGATCTTGATATCCTTGTCCGGAACCAGTCCCGCCAGACGGATCATGTTGCGGGCCAGATCAACGATCTTGACCGGTTCGCCCATGTCGAGCAGAAAGACCTCGCCGCCCTTGCCGATGGCGCCCGCCTGCAACACCAGCATGACGGCCTCGGGTATGGTCATGAAATAGCGGGTGACCTCGGAATGCGTGACCGTCACCGGCCCGCCGGAGGCGATCTGATGTTCGAACAAGGGCACCACGCTGCCGTTGCTGCCCAGGACGTTGCCGAACCTCACCACCGCGAAGCGCGTGCCGTTTCCGCCCATGGTCTGCGCCACCATCTCGGCCACGCGCTTGGAGGTTCCCATGACGGATGTCGGACGCACGGCCTTGTCGGTGGAGATCATGATGAACTTCTCCACATGGTATTTACAGGCGACACCGGCCAGGTTGAAGGTCCCGATGATATTGGTATGGACGGCATCCAGAGGATGGGCTTCCATCATGGGGACATGTTTGTAGGCCGCGGCGTGATACACGACATGGGGCCGATACTGCCGGAAGATGCGCTCCAGACCCTTTACCAGACGCACATCGCCGATGCAGGGGACCACCTTGGTGCCGTGCGCGTTCCGGTTCAATTCGAGCTCGACCTGATACAGCGGTGTTTCGGCGTTATCGACCAGGATCAGGCAGTCCGGTTGAAAGATCATGATCTGCCTGGCCAGCTCGGAACCGATCGATCCGCCGGCGCCGGTGATCAGGATGGTCTTGCCGGCGATCTCTTCCTGCACCATCTGCATATCGATCTTGACCGGGGCCCGTTCCAGCAGATCCTCGATCCTGATGTCGCGCAGGTGCTGGGCGACACTGCCCTGGATCCGCTCCATGATCGACGGGATCACCTTGAAACGCACTCCTTTGCCGGCATTTTCCTCGATCAGGCCTTTGATCAGGTGCGCTTTGAGTCCGGGGTCGGCGATGAAGATATCATCGACCTGATGGGAGCGCACCAGATACGGGATATCCTCCAGATTCCCCACCACCGGCACACCGTGGATCTTCATCCCCTTATGCAGGGACTTCTCATCGATGAAGCCCAGCACCTGATAGGGCTGCTTGCTGATGCCGTACAACTCGCGCAGGAGCCTCTCGGCCAGAGGCCCGGTGCCGATGATCAGCACCTTGTGGGCATCATGGCGGTTCCTGTTCAAAAACGGCAGGTCACCCATGAGACCCTGGCCGCGCTGGTAGAACATCCGTATACACAGCCTGATACTGCCGATGGCCATGACCGTGAAGACGGCGTCGGCGATCAGGACGGCGCGCGAAAATCCCTTGAAATGGTAGCGTACGGAAAGATAGCCGATAAAGAGCAGCGATCCGGAAAAAGAGGCCTTGATGACATTGACCAGATCCCGGATGCTCGTATAACGCCACATCCCCCGGTAGAGATCGAACAGATAGAAACAGAACAGCTTGCAGACCACCAGGGGGACGAGTGATTCGACGAAGAGCCGGTGGGTTGACGCGTTGATGTGCCCTTCGTAACGCAGCCAATACGCCGAACCATAGCTTAAGAAGATGAGGATGACATCCAGTGGAATGATGACTAAGAGATTTTTCCTCTTAAGCCAACGCATGGAGCCCTCCTTTCAGGCCTAGTGTCTTATGAAAACGCCCAGATGCAAACCACGCCGTCATGATATTGAGTTCCACTCCAATAGTCAATGCCCTTCGCGTTTATGCCGCTTAAAGCTTCAGGTTTTGGGGCGCAACCCTTGGGCGGTCCGCTTGAAGGTTTTGCCGCAATGGGAACAGGTCAACGCGTCATCCAAACGGTTGCCGCACTCGCACATCCAGCCGATCTGACGGGCTGGGTTGCCTACCATGAGGGCATGGTCCGGGGCCCCGCGCGTAACCACGGCGCCGGCGCCGACAAAGGCATATGATCCGATCGTATACCCGCACACGATGGTGGCGTTGGCCCCGATGGTGGCGCCTTTTTTCACCAAGGTCGGTCTGAGCTCGTCCATGCGCGGGATATGGGCGCGCGGGTTGAAGACGTTGGTGAAGACCATGGAAGGTCCGCAGAACACATAGTCTTCAAGGGTGACGCCCTTGTACAGGGAGACATTGTTCTGGATCTTGCATCCGTCGCCGACCGTGACGTCCGGGCCGATCACCACGTTCTGGCCGATGCTGCAGCTCTTGCCGATCAGGGAGCCTTTGATGATATGGCTGAAATGCCAGATCTTGGTTCCGGAGCCGATCTGAACCCCGTCATCGACGAAGCTGGATTCATGTACGGAAAAAGGCGCCTCGCCTTCCCCCTCCCGGATCTGGATCTTTCGGCCGTTGTTCAGGAGAGAATCCTGGCCGGCCTTCAGGATCTTCAGGACCTCGATGCCCTCGGCGGCATCCGTGATGGGTCGCTTGCGCGAAGCGATGCAGTCCAGGAAATGCCCGCACTCGGCCTTGAGCGGTTCCTTGTCATCGACCGCGATGCTCCGGGCCTCCTGCTTGTCCGGCACCGGCATGCCGTCCTGCCAGGTGATATGGTGGGGGTAGAGCTGCAGTTTATCGCCCTTGGCGGCCGTATCGTTGAATACGGCCATGCCCTTATCGCCCACCACGATGAGCTTCTGCTCCTTGAAGGGATGGAGCCAGGACACAAAGACGTGCGCCCGCAGGCCGCTGGGAAATTCCAGGTGGGTGGTGGTCACGTCCGCGATTCTTTTGTGCAGATAATTGCCGCCCGTGGCTATGACCGCTTCCGCGGGTTCGTTGACCAGGCTCAAGATCATGGAGATATCGTGCGGGGCAAAGCTCCACAGGATATCCTCCTCGCGCCGGATCTTGCCGAAATTGAGCCGGTTGGAGTAGATGTAATGGATGCGGCCCAGCTCGCCTTCCCTGATCATCTCCTTGAGCTTGATGAAGGCCGGATGATACTGGAGCAGGTGTCCGACCATGAGGATGCTCTTTTTAGCCTCGGCGATGTCCCTCAGTTCACAGGCCTCGGCGACATCGAGGGCCAGGGGTTTTTCCACATAGACATCCTTGCCCCACAGCAGGGCCTCGCGCGCCAGGGTGAAGTGTAAGGCCGCCGGGGCCGCGATGACGATGCCCCGGATACCCGTATCCTCCAACAGCGCCTGATAGCTCGTGGTGTAGGTGCCGGCGGGATATTGGGCCTTGAGCGCGTCCAAGGCCTGAATATTGGTATCGCACACCCCGCCCAAGGCCCCCAGCTCGGCATAATTCCGAACCAGATTCTTGCCCCAATAGCCACTACCGATGACCGCGATTTTGATCTGCTTGGTCTTCTTCATTGCCTGACCTCTCCGCCTACAGCGTATTCAGGATCGCATCCGTGATCGTGCGCTGGTCTTCGGCCGTCAGGTAGGGATGCATGGGCAGGCTGAAAATGGCCCCCGCGACCCTTTCCGCAACCGGGAAGGCGCCCTTGGCATACCCCAGATAGCGATACGCACCCTGGAGGTGCAACGGGATGGGATAGTAGATGGCGGTCGGGATACCCTTGGCCTTCAGCGCCGCCATGATCTTGTCGCGATGCATGCACAACAAAGAATACTGGGCCCAGGCGCTCTTTAAGCCCTCGGCCACCACGGGGCATTTCACCACGCCGCTTTTGCCCAACAGCTCCGTGTAACGTCCGGCCGCCTGCTGCCTGAGGTCCACCTCTTCGGGGAAGATCTCGAGCTTGGCCAACAGAATGGCGGCCTGCAGGGTGTCGAGCCGGCCGTTGATGCCCAGCCTGATATTGTCATACTTGTCGGAGCCCGATCCGTGCACCCGGATGGAGACGAGTTTGGCGGCGAGTTCATCATCATCGGTAAACACCATGCCGCCGTCGCCGTAGCAACCCAACGGCTTAGCCGGGAAAAACGAGGTGGCGGACGCATGGGCCAGACAGCAGGCCTTCCTGCCGTGATACTCGGCCCCGAAGGACTGGCAGGCGTCCTCGATGACAAAGAGACCCTTTTCCTTGGCCAGGGCATTGATGCGCTCATAATCGGCCGCCTGGCCGAAGAGATCCACGGCGATAATGCCGCGCGGCATCAGCTTTTTATACCCCTCCGGCAAAGGGTAGCGTTTGGGCCGGCGCTGCTCGAGGGCTGTAATGGCCTCTTCCAGACTGGCCGGATCGATGTTGAAGGTCTCGGGGTCGATGTCCACGAAGACCGGGGTGGCGCCTAAGAGCGATATCACCTCGGCCGTGGCCACGAAGGTGAACGGCGTGGTGAACACGGCATCGCCGGGGCCCACACCATAGGCCATGAGCGCCATGAGCAGGGCGTCCGTGCCCGAGGCGCAGCCTATGGCATGCTTGACGCCCACAAACGCGCCCAGACGCTGCTCGAGCTCCTTGACCTCCGGCCCCATGATGTATTGGCCATGCGTGAGGACGGCTTGGATATTGGTTGTCAGACGCGATAGAACCCTTTGCTGCTGCCGCTTAAGATCAATAAACTGCATCATGAATCACTCCTAGAATTAAAATGTTAATCCAATTTCCCCTGCCGTGTCTCCCGTTCGCAACGCCAAGAGCCGCTGGCAGGCTTCATCCAGGACATCGTCTTCCTTGGCGAAGCAGAAGCGCGCCAGGCCCTCCCCGGCGCCGTCGTGGTAAAAGGCCTTGCCCGGGACGCAAGCCACCCCGGTTTTCTCAAGCAGATACATGGCCTTTTCCTTGCTGCCGGCCCCCGGCAGGGATGCGATATCGGCCAGCGTGTAATAAGCCCCGGCGGGCACGTAGGGGGTCAGCCCCGCCTGGGACAGGGCCGTGCAGATCTTCTCCCGCTTCACCCGGTACTGTGTCTGAAGCGTGCGGTAATAATCGTCGGAGAGCTCAAGCAGTCCCCGGGCCACCCCGATCTGGAGCGGCGCCGGCGCGCAGACATACACCAGGTCGTTGAAGAAGCCGATGGCCTGGCTGTAGCGCGCGTCGCAGATGCAGTATCCGATGCGCCAACCCGTGACGCTGAAGGTCTTCGAGACGCCGGAGATGGTGATAGTGCGCTCGCGCATGCCCGGCAGGGACATGGGCGGGATATGCGCCAGTCCGTCGTAGAGAAAGTGCTCGTAGATCTCGTCCGTGAAGACGAAAAGGTCGTGGCGTGCGGCGAAGCCGGCCAGGGCCTCCAGTTCGTCGCGGGAGAAGACCTTGCCCGACGGGTTGGCCGGCGAGTTGATCATGATGCCCCTGGTGCGCGGGGTGACGACCTTCTCGAGGTCCTCCAGGACGAACGTCCACCGCGGCGGCTGCATGCGCACATAGACCGGCACCGCGCCCGTGGCGATCAGCGTCTGCACGTGGTAACCGTAGTAGGGTTCGAAGAGGATCACCTCGTCGCCGGGGTTCAAAAGCGCCAGGCAGGCGCAGTAAAATACCCCGGTGGACCCGGCGCTGGCAATGATCTCGCCCTCCGGATCGACATCGATGCCGTAGAAGCGCCGCTGTTTGTCGGCAATGGCTTGGCGGAGCTCCATCAGCCCGGCATAATGCGTGTAGGTGTTGAAACCTTCGTCCATGGCTTGGCGGACGCCGGCGCGCACGACGGCCGGCACCTCCGTGTCACAGACGCCCTGGGCCAGGTTGATGCCGCCCAGGCGCTCGCAGGCAATGGACATGCTGCGGATCTCGGACTGCAAAACCCAGTGGTGCCTATCGCTCAGTGCTCTTGACATAGCGTTCCTTTCCGATCAATGGCTGACGTTCTCCGAACGGATAACCTTCATGAGCGTCAGGCCTAAAATTTTCATATCGAATCGAATCGATCGGTGCTGCAGGTAATACTCATCAAACTCCACCTTCAAGGGTATCGGTATCTCATCGCGGCCGTTGATCTGCGCCCAGCCCGTGATGCCCGGAACCAGACGATGAACGCCCTTTCGTGTCCGCAGGGCAATCAGATCATCCTGATTGAACAATGCCGGCCGCGGCCCCACAAAGCTCATATCACCCTTCACCACGCTCCACAACTGCGGCAATTCATCCAGACTCGTTTTTCTCAAGAAGGATCCGAAGGGCGTCAGATAGGCTTCGGGGTCGGACATCAGGTGCGTTGCCACCGCCGGCGTATCGATGCGCATGGTGCGGAATTTCGGCATCTTGAAAATCTTGTTGTCCGCCCCCACCCGGTCGGACCAGTATAAGGCCGGCCCTTCCGATGACAGCCTTATCAGGACCGCAATCACCAGCGCGGGCACCAGTAGGATAGGCATCAAGAGTAAACACAGGATGAGGTCAATAATCCTTTTCATGTGCGCATCTCCAGAATCGTTTCTTTCCAACCGGCCTGTAGATCATAGCGCGGGACAAAACCGAGCTCCTGCCGAATGAGTATGCCGTCAACGGCGATATCCTCGGTATATTTGTCGATCATTTCCCTTAACCCCGGTTCCTTGAACCCAAAGGCGCGGCTGAGGGCCTCCATAAGATCGATCGCCATCCGCGTGGGAACAATGGGCAAAGAAAACAACGGCGGCCTACGCCCCAGGGCGGAACACATGCTCGCTATGATCTCGTTGAGGGTATGGTAGGCGCCGTCCGTCACATTATAGATCCGACCCGCCGCCCCAGGATGAGCAACCACCGTCGCCGCCGCACGGCCGACATCCTTGACATACACCAGCGACCTTCGATTAATACCCCTGCCGACAGAAAGAAAGCGGCGCCGCTGAAGGGCATGCAGCAACCGCGCATAATTCCCCTTGATGCGGGGACCGTACACCGCGCCTAAGCGCAGGACCGTTCCCAACGGCCGACCATCGCGGGCTTTCGCGTTCAAGACGATCCGTTCCGCGGACAGCTTGGTCCGTGCGTATGGGGTATCGGGATGCGGCTCGGACATCTCATCCAGCACGCAGCCACCGGAAGGTCCATACACGGCGATGGTGCTGAAAAAGACGATGCGCCTTAGCACGGCCCGGACGGCGGCATCCACCACCGTCTGCGTGCCGCCCACGTTGATGCGCTCGTAGGCTGCATGCATTGCAGGCGGAGGATTGACGATGTGCAGCAGGGCCGCCATATGGACCACCGCCTCCATACCCTGCATGGCGGTTTGGACCGCCCCCTGGTCGGTGATATCCCCCACGATGGCTTCCACCCCGTGAGGGAACAGCCCGGTCTCAGGGGCTTCAAGAGACAAGGCGCGCACCCGATGCCCTGCCTCGAGCAGGGCGTTCAGCACGCTTGGGCCGATGGCCCCGGTGGCGCCTGTAACCAGGATGTTCATGAATTCAACAGCGAGGCATACACTGCCATCGTATCCGCCACGACCCTCTGCTCGGAGAACTCATTAACGACAAGCTCCCTCCCCTTCATCCCCATTGTGCGGCGCACTCCGGGATGCTCCACCAGTCTCTGGACGGCATGCGCCAGTTCCGCCACGGTACGCACCGGGACAAGCAGGCCGTTCACCCCATCCTTTACGATCTCCCGGCAGCCCGGCGCGTCGGTGGTTACGATAGGACGACCGCAGGCAGCCGCTTCGATCAATACCTTGGGCACGCCTTCGCCATAGAAGGAAGGCAGGCAAACGATATGAGACTCAGCAAAAACGGCGGACATATCCTTCCGATACCCCCACCACTCGACAGCGCCCTCGGTATGCCAGGCCTTGAGCTGCTCCTGGGGGATTGCGCAGGGGTTGTGCCGATCGGTATCCCCTACCAGGATAAAACGCGCCTCGACGCCGCGCGTCTTGAGAAGCCTGGCGGCATCTACAAATTCCTTGACCCCCTTGTCCCATAACATGCGGGATGCCAGCATGACGACCGGCGTCCCCGGCGGCTCGGGCGTGGGGGAGAAAACCGTCGTATCAACCCCGGAGCCCTTGATGAGGGCGATCCGTTCGGTCTGGATAAAGCGCTTCCGGATGAACAGGGCCTGATCATCCTGGTTTTGCAGGATAAGGCGTGAACCCCGGCCGCCCAGGATCATCCTGAACGCCCCCCCAATGACAGGACGCAGGATACGGGCCTTGAGCTGGCCGGAAGTAAAGACGTAGCCAAGGCCGGCCAGCGCATTCACCACATGGGGCACGCCGGTCAAGCGGGCGGCAAGAGAGCCATACAGCACCGGCTTCATCGCCACATGATGCACGAGGTCCGGCTTCTCCGTGCGGTAAAGGGCGACAAGGCGGGCCAGCGTGGCCGACTCGGATATCAGGTTCACGCCGCGGCGCGAGAGATCGAAGGGGATCAGCCTGATGCCGGAGCGTTGAATAGCCTCGCCGTGCCTGTTCACATGGGTCACCAGCGCCACGTCGCACCCGGCCTCACGCGCGGCCAAGGCCAGGGGCAGTCGGTGCGAATAGAAGTACCAATCCTCGGTGATGAAGTAGAGGATCTTGGCCGGAGGAAGATCATGCTGGCCTGAGTATGTCATGCTTTATGCTTCTCCGGAAAGGCACTGCCAGGCGATCGACTTCAAGCTTTTCAGCACGCTGTCATAATCACGATTGGCATCCACCAGAAAGATCTTTTGGGCGCTGAAGTCAAGCCCCTGATTGTCCATATGGCGAATGGCGATCTCATCATCGCTTTCCTTGTCCTTTTTCACGCGTGCCCTGTTGCGCCTGATGGCCTCCTCCAGGGAGACATCCAGAAAGACCAGCCCATCTGCCTTGGGAATCCGTTCATAGAGCCTCAGTTCAAGAGATCTCATCATCTCGACCAGGATCGAACCGCCCGGCCCGATCCTGGGGGAGTCCATCTTCCCTCGTGAAGTGCTCGGGTAACGGTCGCAAATCACGATCTTGCCTTTGACGGCCAGGTCATGGGCATGATGGGCCAGCCTGTTGCGCTCGTAGGCCAAGGCAAGGCTCCGTACCCCCCAGATAAACCTATTATTCCTTTTCGCCCCGCCCGCGCCGCTGCCGCCACCGGTATCGCCGCCCTTAGCTCTTGGTCCGGCCTTGACGCTCCGGTAAAGTGACAAGAGCGGCCGGAGGAAAAGCGTGACCACGGTTGGCGACGGTTTGCCGAGATGCGCCACCTCGACATCGAAGTACCTGCCGAACCAGCCGTGCAGTTCTTCGATCATGCTGGACTTCCCCGAGCCGTCCACCCCGGAAACCGCGAATACAAGGCCCTTATCCAGGCGTTTCCTCACGCGGAAAAGCTTGTTGAAGATTCTGACCCAGAGGTTCTTCAGGCTCATCCAGGCCGCCTGCCGGGCATTGAATCTGCGCAACCCGGCAATACGGGAAACCTTTTCTTTGGCGCGGCGATACCCGGAAAGTACCACGCCCATATCCAGGCGATCGAACGCGAATTCCGAGCGCATCTCATGCCCCGCGGGATTGGATTCAGACCCCGCGGTTAAGATCAATCCTTTGCCGATGTAGGCATATTCATCCAGGTAATCCCTTCTTTCGTAGGCCCAGAACAGCAAGCCTATCACGCTCGCCCTTTTCATGTAGTGGCGCAGGGCATAGATCAGGGCTTGATCGCGGAAATCCGCCTCGTAGACCCCCAGCGCGTTGAGGAACCCATGCCCGATGACCTCTTTCTCCAGAGGCAGGCGGTAGGACTTCAGATGACTTTCTCCGGTCACCATCTCGTAGTAAACGTGCAGATGACAGATCTTGCCGGTCTGCTCGTCATACCCGTAAAAGTGCTCGACCGCGGGAAATCTGAGTGAGGTGAACTCGGCATGCACGAAGCCGAACGCGCGGGCCAGTTGTCGGAATTGCCGCCCATATCCGGAATCAACCAGCAGATCCATGTCGCCGTCGCCATCCAAGGACCTGCTCAGTTCATGACAGGCCTTCCAGACCACATACGGTATCTCCTGGTTGAGGCGTCCGAAGAGGGCGGCGTAGAGACTCAACAAGGGTTCACCTCTGCGCAGGTGACCTCGAGACCGGCCGCAAGCAGCGCCTGCTTGTATTGTACGGCGATCGTGCGGTTTCTCTCGACAAAGGCCTCGGCGTCGCGCGCCGTTCGCAGCCGTTTATGTCCGCGCGTCGTCAATCGCTGTATCAGAATTTCCTTGGGCGGCGTCTCGATGAAAATGATACGTTGCTTCATCAGGTGCGCATGAAACAGATCCACGAAGGCCTCGATCTCCGCCTTTCCCAGGCCGAGGATGAACGGGATATGACTGATGCCTTCATCGATGACCCACGGCTCCCGCGCCCGGGCCGTGAAGAATCCGTAACCGAACTTGGTCATGCTGTTGCGCAGGGCATTCATTCTGTTGAACAGGGTCTCATCGTACGAGGCCGCCTGCTTCGCCAGCCACCATAGCTGCCTTAAGCCGACCGCTCCGGTTGCGCCCGCATAGCATGGCAGGAAGATCGAATACAGGATCCTTCTCGCCGTGCCGTACGGCAGCGGCATTCCGCCCAACAATATCATCCCATCCGGGTAGGTTGCTTTCACAAAGGATGATTTGCCGCTGCCGGGGACGCCGGTGACCTCGATTATGCGTCGATTCAGAGCGTCCATGAAGTCTCCGAATTAAAACAGTTCAACTGACGATAGCAACATGATTTATACGCTCTTCAGATTTCAGTCTCCATGTTCATGGTACAGCACTACGTTGCTCTCCTCCTTAACACTATGGGAAAGGGTCTTCGCTTCAGGTCCGCTGATTGAAACCAGTTCCGTATTGATATTGAACACCCTGTTGCCATCAATGGTGATTTCATTGCAGGTTGTGTCCTTGTCCGCGTGCGGTCTCAATGTTGTCCTGACAATGAGGCAGTAGTCGATGCCGCCGGGAATCTCAATGGAGTTATTGGACATCCTGAGGCTGCATACACGGCTTGATTCCAGGATGATCACGGCCTTCGCACTGACGGCATTCTGATCCCTGACCCGGATCGTGTTGTTGATGATACGCATGTTCTTAATACCCTGCGGATGATCCGTCGATATTTTAATCACAGCCTCTGACGGAAAATTAAGCGCGGTCGGGAAGTCGAATATGCAGTTCGTTATCGAGGAGTCAGGGGAATCCTGAAGCGCCAGATTTAGATATCGAGAAGACGCCATCTCGCTGAAACAGCATTCATTGATTGTAATGCTATGGCCTACATTGGCTTTGATCGGCCTCTTGCCAATGGAGATGAAACTGCACCGTTCAACCGTAAGTTTTGAATCTTCCGATTTCAGATTACGCCAGACAATCGCATCGACATCAATCTTACGACTTCCCCAGTTCTCCCCGGCGCGGATGCCTTTGAACACACACCCTGATATCGTGGCTCTATGGCTTGACCCGTGAGTTCTTCCGTTTACTGACCATTCAATTCCGCGAGCCTTAGGTCTGGGCATTTTCTGGTTCGGACTGGCCGTAGCGGTGATATCAATGAACTCGGTATTAATTGCAGTGAATTCTTCGTGCCTGCCGTACACGATGACACCGACAGCGCCTAACCCCACGGGTTTACCAGAAGCATTCGAGGGTTGAACTAGATTCATGAACCGACAGCCATCGATGCGTATGCTGTCCGTTTTTTCCGGTTCGAAGATAATGCCCCGACTCCGGCATTTATTGCCGTTAAAAGTAATCCCGGAAATACTCGCGCTCTTTCTCATGATAAAAATGTCAGGCACATGCCCGCGCGAATCATCTGAAAGCATCCTGACCTTTTCCCGGTCGCAGCCGACCCAGTTCACGTCACAGTTTATCACCGTTTTTTCCGGACCAATCAGATACGAGCCTTCATGAAAGGCCAACCTTGCACCTTGAGCAAATCTTGTCGCGCTAGCGATGGCATCACTGTCCCGGTTTATCCCATCTCCCCTGGCGCCAAACCATTGGGGATAAACCACATCGTTCATTCGAGATCCGATGAACTCACCGTCCCCGAAGAATATCCGATATCGGCCGGCCCTGATTTTCCCTTCTACATGAAGAGTCGATCCCTTCCCGACCTCCATGCCCGCACCCTCGTTCATCTCTATGGTGATGTTTCCTGGTATGACGAGCGTGCCCGGCACGTTGAGTACCGGCGGCTTCATTACTATCTCGCATTGTTCATTGCCTGAATCCTCTACGGCCCTCAATAATTCTTCATAGCAGCAAATCTCAACGCGGCGCGTGATCGGTTCTTCCGTTGCGAAGAGTATCCTTGCAGTCAAACAAGGCGCCGCTGCACAGAATAGACAGGCAAGGAGCGTCCACCAGAGGTGTGAAGACCTCCCATGCGCCCGATGACATCGAATGCGGAATCTCATAGTACGTATCTTTTTAAACCTCGGCGCGTTCACGATCCGAGGGACGACAGGATTGCATGCCATCACTGCGGCAAGACCTGCTGGTTTGCCGAACCACGTACATGGCATCGATGACACCCCAAAAAACAAAGATCGTCATGATCCTGGTATACTGGCCGCTTAAGGATGCGTAGACCAAGGTTATTAGGAACAACGAGAGCACTAGTATCATATCGTCATGTCGATTCCCGGGGCTGCGGGGCAGTAGTGTCCAACATTTTCTAATGGTGCGCAAAAGCGCATACAGTGAACAAATCAAAACGATTACTCCATTATAGAACAACAGGCTGAGCCACAGGTTATGTGGATTCCGGTATTCTATATCCACAACGTTATCCACTGCGGCGTCATAGAAATCCGGCAACCCCACGAAAAATCCTTTCAGGGTGATCTGCTCAACCGTTGAATGCCATATAGCCATTCTTTTTCCGAGACTGCCGCTGTTAAAAACTATCTGATCGGGAGCAAACCGTGCAGAGAGTAAAGATACATTCTTCACCTGCGGTAAGATCAGCACCAGCGCGCCTATCATGATGGTTATTACGAGTGAGTATTTGATGAAGGGCATGAACCCTCTTGAGGCAAGCAGCATGCCTGCGGCCAGGATAAACCCTGCTATGGCCGAGCGGGTTCCTGTCAGGATCATTACACTGAAAAACAATAGGAAGATTATCGACCATGCCGCCATTGATCGCTTATTTCGAGAGTTATACAGTTGATAAAGACTGATCGTTCCCAGGATCGCAAAACTGTGACCCAAATGATTTACGGCCCCGAACCCCTTGATGCGCCTTATCGTGTCCATGTCCAGCATGGTAATGATATAGACTGCTACCAACGGTAATCCCGTCCAGAGGATGACCGTTTGCAACATCTTGAGATCTACCTGCCGCGAACAGATTACGTAATAACATGCCAGATAGATTGTAATATTCAGCGATACTTCTAGGACAAACCGAATCAGCCCCCCCTCAGACCTGAATACGATACTAATCAGCAGGCTGATAATCCACAGGAAAAAAAAGAAAATGGTTGCATTCTTTGGCAACATGATATGGCCGTCGAAGATAAGCTTCACGAGTGACACCGCCAGGCTGATAAGAGCAAAGAACGGAATCAGATACGAAGTGCTCAGCGATGCAAAGAGCCATTCGCCACGAAAGAAGAACACCGTGGCAATGAGGCCCGCAAAAGGCAGCAACAGAAAAACTCTGATCATTTCAGAAAAAATCGGAATCCGCCTTCAACTTTCTGATTTTGTACACCCGGCCCGGTCCATTGCATACTATCTCTTGAACAGTTCTGTCGATCACAGGCGATTCTGCCAAAAATTAAATCGCTCTTCCAGGGACTGAACCGCTGACTGATGCTTCATCGCGATGGAAGAGGTCTCGCGCAGCGGGAAATCTCTGGTCATGCTCGCAGGGATGCGCGCCACGCATTGATCCGCTCACTTGTCAGATTATGAACGGAGAACTTCGCTTCGGCATGTTCCCTTGCCCTTGTCCCCATATCGCTTCTTTCCGCATCAGGCAGGTCAAGCAGGTGTTGAATGGCCGCACTGAGGTTTTTCAGGTCATCCCCTCCTGGTTTCACCAGACGCCCGATGCCGATGCTTTCGATAAAACCGTTATCCGGCACATCCCATGCCACCACCGCCAATCCACAGGCAAGATACTGGGGGATCTTTTGCGAATAGGATGCGTCCACCGATTTCTCGCCGATCTTCATGGGCACCCGGGTTAAATCAACAGCGATATCAAAGGTCTTCATGATATCGGGGACTTCCTGATAGGGGCGAAAACCGGCGAATACGACCCTGTCACTCACCTTCAGCTCCTCCGCCAGGTTTTGGAGAAATTCGCGGTCGGGACCTTTGCCGACCAGCACAAGCCCGACCTTCTTGTCCGTCTTCAGCTCCTGAAGGGTCTTGATGAGGAGATCAACATGCCGGAGGGTGGCCAGAGCGCCGACATACCCGATGATAAAATCGAAATTTTCCAAACCCAGCCTGCGCTTATATGCGGTCTTATCACCAGGCCGGAACAAATTGGTATTTGCCCCGTTGGGTATGAGCACGATTCTTTCCCTGGCGATGCCGAAGTTCTTTTCCAGCCATTCGATATAGGGAATACTGACGGTATCCGCGAGGCGGGCCTTGCTGATGGATAATTTATACAATGGATAAGCCAGTCGCGTAATATACCTCTGTTTCTCGCCTGCAAGCCCGGAAAATGTCGTATACCCGGCCAATGTCTTCAGGATGATGGGCGCCCTTAAGGTATAGTGAAGCAGCGGCGGCACGAGCGGGATGAGATTCAAGCGGAAGACCAGGGCATCAAACGGGTGCTGTCTGTGGAGCTTGATGACCTTGAGAAAAAGCGCGATGTTATAAACAAGATAAAAGAACGGATTGCGTCCCCTATGACTTGTCACGTATGCAATCCTGGCATCATGGTACCCGCTTGGCGAGGCAGGGTACGGAAGGACACACACCACCTCGTCAGGATGATTTGTCAGCAGCTCGTGAACGAATTCCCGTTCGTTTATCCCCGGACCATCGTCAATCGAGATATCAACTTCAGCGATATATGCGAAACGTGCTTTCCCGTGCATTACTCAGGTTCTCCTTCCAGACGGAAGCCCATCCCTTACCAAGGCCCTCATGTCAGCCGAAGCGAATAAGATCTGTTCAATGAATTGCATCGATCAGTTCTGCGTACCATCGCTTTTGCCGGTATGAAATGAGTTTGCTGTTATGGCAGAGAAAAACAAAGTCTCCCTTCATCGCCTTGCATCTCTGATGCAGTGAACGTATGATCTCAGTGGCTTTTTGAAAATCAACCTTCATGTAGGTAAACAAACTGCCTTCCATGACGATCAGAGGCCTCTCCTTGATTTTCAGTCGCTCCCGGCGTACCAGATCGAAAACAGGATATTCGTAGCAAACTCCGCACCGGAAACCCGGCTGCTCGGCAAACGTCAAGGTTGAATCATAGTCCAGTTGCAGACTATCCCATATCCGCCACGTGGTCGGATTTTCCCATTGGAGCCGGTGTTGGCGCCCGCCCCATTGATCCTGATGAATTTTCAGCTCGTTGCAGATCGAGAGCAAATTGCTGAATTCCGCCCGTGTCTTTTCGCCGTTCCTGTACGTGCCCAAGCTTGGATGCAGGCCGATCTCATGGCCCCGCGCATGGATGCTGGACAACAAGTTCCTTATCCAGGAGCTGTGAATATCATACCGTTCTTTGATGACATCGTCATCCACGCCGCAGATAAAGTTAAAGGCGCTCTGAATGCCGTATTTTTCGGAGACATCCATGATATAATCGAACGTATCGAAAGGATCATGGCCATAGCTCCCATACATGCGTTCGAACCGCGAGAAGATCCTTTTTCCGGCTAGACTAAGCGAACCGCGCTTGATAATGTCGCCCCCGCACCCTTTGAGAGATTGCATCCAGGTGGACTTCGTACTTATCAACGGGATATCCACGTCATGGCTGAGGAAAAACCGGTACATGCGCTCCTTGCGCCGTAATCCCGGCCATAAACCGGCCATAGAGCACCACAATATTTCCAGATATTCATTTACTATCGGACGGCCGAGAAAACCTTCCTGAAAAGCAAGCGCCGCCTTCAGCGGGAACCGCCCGTAAGCATCCCTCTCCGGTTTGACCAACTCTTCATACCGCGTAAGCATGAAAAAAGCCGACCCCAGGATGTCGATCGGCAGCTCTACATTTCCGGGCTCGTAACCCTGCGGCATGACAGAGGGCGTTTCGGGAGGGTATCCGTAGATGATCGGGATCTTGGCGGATGTCACGGCACAAGACCCGGCCACAGAACCGGCATCCCAGACCGGCAAAGGCTGAACGGGTAACGATTCCGGTCTCAGCCAGTTTTCTTCCGGGACCTGGAAGAGCACATCCGGCAAGGTGATGCGCTTGGCATCATCCAAGGATATTTCCGTATTCGCACGATCCTGGATCTCTATGCGATAGTCCAACCCCAGGAACGCACCGAACAGGACATCAATGATGTAGGCCCGTTCACGCGGGTAAGAAGGTGGGACCTTAATAGATAGTTTCAAAACCGAAGCCCTTTTCCGTCTCGGATGTTCATATGACGCCATGAAGAGCGCGTTCTCTTCTCATCCGGCACCGACGTTCAACCTGTGGCGGTCTTCCTGACGATCAACTGCTTCACGGCATAACTCCACATCACATACTTGACCATGTATGAGAATATCATTGCGGCGGAAAAGAGAACGACGGCCCAGAATCCCGGCAGGTCAAGCCAAACGGCCGACATGATACCGAGAAAGACAACGACCAGACGCATCAATGCCCAGAAGAAGGAGAAATCCTGGCGCTCGATGACGGCAAAGTTGATGACCGAGTCCGTGGTAAGCTTGAGCAGAAAAACAAAGGCCATCACCTGGACAAAAACGCCGCTTTGCACCCATTGGGCGCCGAAAACAAATTTAAAGATCCACTGCCCGGCCACGGCCAGTATGAGACAAGGACCGAGCCCAAGTATAAACAGCTTTACATTGATCTCTCTGAACAATTTCTGAAGTCTGAGCGGCTCGCTGGACAAACGCGCCGCTTCACCTAAAAACACCTTGGACACGGATGATCCGACCAGGGAAATCGGCATGGCAAGGACTTTCTGGGTGAGGTAGAACCACCCGGCCACATCGACGCCGTAATATGCGGCGAAGAGCAACGAGGGCACCTGCAAACCGGCGCTGTTCAATAATGAAGCGCTGCTCTGATACAAGGGAAAATCCTTGTATCGAGACGCGGCCAAGCGAATTCTCGCGATGGATATGGAATGGATGTTGTCCTTGTTTTTCTTCCAGAACTGCTTCGCCAGCGTCCCGATGCCGGCGCTCTGTCCGATGACCTGCCCGAGCAGCAGGCCGAACGGCCCGGTTTTCAGGAAGCCCAGGCCCAGTTGCGTCACTATCCCGGCGATCCCCTGCGAAAGACTTGTCCGTGCAATAGTGGGATACAACCTTTCTCTGACGGCCCAGAAATTAAGGACCTGGAATGCACCGGCGAATAAAAATCCGACGGGCAGGAACCAGATATATTGCTTGAGCGAGCCGATCTGCCGGATATTGCTCAACTCATCATAAAAAAAGACAAACCCAAGGGTGCCCAGAACGCTCGTGAAAAACACGAGCGCCATGCACAGCGCGAGCAGATCGATTGCCGTCTGATTATCCTCGGGAATGGGAATGGCGAACTCATACCTGAAAGACGCAATATTCATCGCCATGGCGAGGATCGAAGAATAGATCGCCAGGAGACCGAAGTCATTGGGGGTATACAGCCGGGTTAATATCGGCGATAGGAGTACGGCGAGCCCCTGCGCCAGGGTCGTGCCTCCGGCCAAGATCATGGCGCTGCGGACAAAACGATCTTTGGGTAAATATCTGCGGATCCCCCTTGAAAACCTCCTCCATGAGGTCTCCATGGTCATGATCAGCGGCGTCCTTCCTTGACCAAAGCGGTGATATACCAGTTGGCCGGGTCGTACGCCCTCTGATAATCGGGGATGCTTTCGGATACATAGATAAGAAAGGATTTCTCATCCGACTTGCCGGTTTGATGTTTCGTGAATGACAAGGACTCACGGCACACAAAACCGCTTTTGCGCAACACCTCCCGCAGCAGTTTATTGCCTTCCACCGTGGAGCAAACCACGGCTCCGGCCTTCTCCTTCCGGGCGATCGCAACCAGTTCCCTGAACAAGCGGGTAAACAGGGCGACTTGTTTCTGATCGGCCATGACATCGACCACACGGAAGACATTGTTGGAATTCAGGTAAAAGATGACATAGCCGATGATCTTTTCATCTTCGCGGATCACGAGATAGCGGTGGTTGAAACAGGGGTTGCGGTTTATGCGCCAGTCAAGATAGGCGCAGGTTCGATCAATCGTAATGCCATAGAGCGCCTTGTTTCTATTCCAGAGCTGCTCGATCTGCGCGAGAGGGACCGTGCGGCAATCAAAGAGCTCAATGCGCTTATTACCGATGGGCTGGTCGCTTGCCGGCCGGAAGTAAACCAAGATGAGTTTTGCGGACAGATACGAAAAGTATTTGAGCAGGTCGGCATATCTTCCCAATTTCTTGGACAATTTTCTGGTTATGAGCCGGTTGATATAATCACTGTCCGTCAGATAAAAGTATTCCACCCATGCATCAAGCCCCTTATACCCGAGTTTGCGCCTTACCGCGCCCGGGGCTCCTTTGGCCCTGTTTCCCGCGGTCGTGAAAAACAGCTGGAACCTGCGCTTGGCATCTTCAAAGCCCTCTTTTTCATGGGGAAAGTACACCCCGGTCCCTCGACAATCGGGATGTGACATGCAATTCTCGGTTTTACCGGCAAGATAAGGTTTACCCCAAAAGCTGATGGGCGTAGGGATCAGGGAATACTGCATGATGAGTCGATCGCCATCTTCGCGATCTTCATCAAAGGCAAGCCAGATATTTCCCTGTCCATCCCAGGTTTCGAGCCATTCCCACCGGTATTCATCGCCGCTTCTCTCATTACCGGTGACCCGCTTATAAAGCTGGTTTATTGCGCGCTCATCACCGGCGCGGTAGGTGCGTTTTACTATTTTCATAACTCAGGCTTTCACCCTGGTTGCGAGCAGGTTCTCGATTTCCTGGACAAAATTTCTAAGTTTACTATTCTGCTATGGTTGAGGGCCCTAAGCATTCAACCGGCACGTTTCTTAAAAAAGCGCGCCGGATTTCCATACCAGATCTCATTGGAAGGGACATCCTGGCGGACCTGGGAACAAGCCCCGATTTCGGCATTCTCGCCTATGTTGACGCCGGGCATGATCGTGACATTGGCACCGAACATGGCCCCTTTCTTCAGCGTGCCGACCTTCTTCTCGTTGCCACGCGTCAAGTCGGGGGTGTCCGTCACCACGAAGCTGTACTTCATAACCACGTTGTCTTCGATCACCGATCCGGCCGAGAGCGTACCGCGGCTTCCCATGGCCACATGATTTCCGAGACTGCATCGGTCACGAATTTCGCAAAAGGAGGTAAACTGGCATTGATCGCCGATCACCACATCCTTGCCGACTTTCGTATAGGTGCCGATCTTCGTGCCGCTGCCTATCCGGCCGGCACGGGAGATTATCGCATGCGCTTCGACCGTTGACTTGTTGCCGATCCTCGTTCCCGATTCCAATATGACATAATCGCCCACAACCACATCGTCGCCGACGACCACATCGTTTTCGATCTTGACGAACGAACCGCACTTGAAATTCTCTCCATGCCGGAAATCATCCGCGATATCGCAATATTTGCCGTATTCCATTGCCGCACCTCCTGTTTTTAAATTCCCGGTCAATAGGGTACCGGTTCGCCGTGCAGGGCGTCCAGGACATTCTGATAGAAGAACCGTTCCCAGACCTCTTCCCGCAGCACCTTCTTCCAGCGCCCGATGGCCAATTCAAAATCCACCAGGGGATAATCCGTCCCGAATATGCACTTGTTCCTCAGATAGGTGTTGGCCGCATAGAGGAATTCCGGGGCCATGTAGGCGGGGTTCAGCGCGCTGAACTCCAGGAAAACGTTCGGGTGGCGCTGCGCGACGGCCAGCATGGGAGGTCCGAAGCCGTTGCCGCCGTGGGATACGATCAGTTTCAGCTCCGGGAAATCCACCGCGATCTCGTCGATAAACTGCGGCTGTCCCTGCCACATATAGGCCCCACGCCAGAAATGGATGGCCCCATGGACGATCATGGGCATTTTGAGCAGCTCGCACAGGCCGTACAAGGGATACAGCAACCGATCGTTGAGGTTGAATTTCATGGTAAAGGGCGACAGAAAAACGGCCGCCACGCCTTGATCGAGATATTTCTTGATATCCCGCATGGCGAAGCGGATGCCGTGCTCGATTGTTACCCCGGCCACGGGGATGATCGCCTCGAACCGACGCGCAAGCTCCAGGATATGGTCGTTGTCCGCCGCCGTGATGCCGTAGGCCATCATCCGCTCCACGCCGTGCCGCGCGGCTAAGGCCAGCAGCTCTTCCACCGGCATGACGCTTAAGCGGGACTTCATCTTGTAGAGCTGAACATAATCCTTGTAATAGGGCGTGTGCTCGGATGTCCAGATCTTGAGAAGCTCCTCGGTCCGCAGCCGTACGCGGGCGTCAATGATCTTCATGGGCGCACGCCTTTCCACACCAGTTCGCCGATATCCAGAATTTCCAGCTTTGCATATCTTTCATCCCCCTTTGAGGCGTCTTCGAGCATGGCAAGACAGTAGGGACAACTCGTCGCCACATAATCGGCGCCGGTCGCCAATGCCTCATCCAGCCTGACCTCGGCCAGACGCCGGCCCTTGGCCACGTCCCGCCAGAAGCCGCCTCCGCCGCCGCCGCAGCAGAGGCTCTTTCGCCCATGGTGTTCCATCTCCACATACTCCAGCCCGGGCAGACCCTTAAGAATTTGCCGCGGCTCATCCACGAGCCCCTGATGCTTGCTGAAAAAGCAGGGGTCATGGTAGGTGACCCGCCCCCGCGGGGCATCCGTGAGAGCGAAGACCCCATCCACCATCCATTGGAAGAGGAGCTTCAGAAAGGGCATGACCCGGACCGTCTGGTTTTCTTCCCACCCGTACAGGGTTTGGATGCTCTCATAACAATGCGGCGAGAGCGTGTAGATCGTATGCACGCCTTTGGAAAGCATAATGCGCTTGTTCGTCTGCTTCAGCCGAGCGAAGGTGGCCAGGTCGCCCACGCGCCGGACGGAATCTCCGCAACAGACCTCCTCGTCCGCCAGGACCTCAAACGGCACCCCGGCCAGGTGCAACAGCCGCATGGCGGTCTGGGCCGTCCTACGGGCCCGGGGGTCATACCCGGCCAGGCATCCCAGGAAGAGATGCACCTTCCGCGCGGGTTCGCACGCCACTGGGGGGATGTCCAGCCCCTGAAGCCAGGCGACCCTTTGCGCCGCGTCCGCCTTCCAGGGATTCCCGCCGGACGCGATGGAAGCCAGCGCGCTCCTGATGGAAACAGGCACATGCCCCGCGCCCTGTTCAACCACCAGGTTGCGCAGACTGATCATGACCTCCAGGAAAGGGATCTCGTAGGGGCACATCATCTGACAGTGCCCGCAGTGGGTGCACTTCCAAAGCTCGTCTTCCGACAGATTCAACAGCCCCAAGCGGGCGCGCTGAATGAAGTTGCGGGGTGAAAACGGCGCATCGTCATGCAGCAGGCCCTGAGGGCAGGCGCTGGAACAGATGCCGCACTGCATGCAGCGGTCCAGCACATAATACTCCATGCTCATCTGCCTGAGCGCCTTTTCCATCTGGTGCGCGGATTCGTCCGCCATCAAAGAGCGGTCCGCGCATAGACGCACCGTCTTACCCTGCAATCTCCAGCCGTAATCGATACCGGACGCGGCCATATGCTTCGCTTCTTTATGCCCCCTATCCTGCGTGGTTATTGAGATAGGCGGCCACGCGGCCGGCTACCGACAGGGCTTCATTCAGACAATCGTGGATGGGCTTGAGACCGGTCACGCTGCCGGCCAGGAAGATCCCCTCCCGCCGGGTGTCATGGGGGGCACGGTATTGGTCGACCCCGCTGAAAAAACCGTCTTTGCCGCGCTCGATGCCGAGCAGGTCGGCCAAGCACGCCGCGTCGGCGCAAGGCATCATGCCCACCGACAGGGAAACGAGGTCGAAGACGCCCTGCACGGGTTTGCCAAGCAGGGTATTCTCGGCCCGGACCTGGATGTCGCCCTCAGGCAGGACGCTGCATTCGGATACGCGCCCGCGGATATACTTGACGCCGAGGTTCTGAGCGTATTGATACATCTCCTCGAAACCCCGGCCATAGGTGCGGATGTCCATGTAGAAACAGGTGACGCCGGCGCCGGGATCACGCTCCATGATCTCGATGGCCTGTTTGGTGCTGTAGCTGCAACAAATCCTAGAACAATACGGGTTTCCAAGCCTCTTGCTGCGTGATCCGACGCAAAAGATGATGGCGACGCGCCGGGCCGGTTTCCCGTCGAACGGCCGCAAAAGCCGCCCGCCGGTCGGCCCATGCGGATCCAGATATGATTCGAGCTCAGGGCCGTTGATCACATTGGGGTAGATGCCGTAGCCGTATTCCTCCTGGAGGCGGGCATCGAAGACCTCGAACCCGCTTGCCAGGACAATGGCGCCCACCTCGAGCCGCTGATGATCATTCGTACTGACGGCATAGCCCGTGTCCGTTTCCTTCAGCCCGGCCATGACCGTACCCGTGCGGCAGGATATGCGGGGGACGCGCTCCACCCTGGCGATCAATTCGTTGACGATATCCCGACCGCTGACGAAGTCGGGAAAGATCTTGTCATAATCTTTGACCTTGCCTCCCAACGAAGGGCCCTTTTCCAGAATGAGAGTCTCGATACCGAGGCCGTCTAAGGCCAGGGCTATGCCTAAGCCGGTGACGCCGCCGCCGACGACCATGACCGTATGCTTTTCTGCCGCTGCCTGACTCATGTGGCGTTACCCATCATCGCAGTTATGGCCTATGGCTCTCGGTGCCAAGATTTTTCCCGGTCATACGGGATGCCGATTTTATCCAACAGGGGCTCGACCGGCACGGTATGGAAGTCGATCCCCACCACCTCGTAGGGGTCCCAGCCCAGCAGGATGCCGGCCAATTCCTGGTAGGTTATCACGGGGATGAAGTACTTCTCACCGGTCATCTCATGCACGGCCCACTGCTCTTTATCCATAAACACCTGGCACCCCGGGCAGTTGGTCACGATCAGATCCGGCTTGAAGGGCGCCATGCTCTTGAGTTTCTTGTGCACGCTGGCCATGGTCGCACCGCGATTGGGCGGTATCATGCACTGGCGGAAACCCATGCCGCAGCAATGCCGGCGCTCGGGATAATCGACGTTCTCGCCGCCCCAGGTCCTGACCATGCCGGCCAGGACATCGCAATACTCGGAACCGCCCACGGCATGCCGCTGGGGGAACAACTTGGCGTAATGGCAACCGATATGATCGACCACCCTTAAGGGACGGCCGGTCGCGGCTTCAATAAGCCGGTATTGGAAATGCCCGGCGAGTCGCTCACGATGTTGGTAGTAGACATCGCTCACGTGCGCCAGCCGCCGAGGAATTACGAGCTTACGCCCGCAGGTATCCTTGAGCAGCCGCGCGATCCTGCCGCGCAGTTCCGGTTCTTGTTCCAGGAGCTCCTGGCACTCACAGTAGGTCCCAAAGGACGTTACGCACGTGGGGGTGATGACCTCCATGCCCGCCTCCTGGGCCAGGGCCCAGAGACGCGCCACGGTTAAGAGCGTGGCCTCGATCGGCATGATGTCGCCGTGATACCCGATGGCGGTGCAGCACGACCACCCGTTATGGGACGTGTGCGTGGTGGCCCACCGCAGGCCGAGCAGATCAAAAACCTTGGGCACCATGGTTTCCGAGGCGGGGTAGAAGCTTCCCAGGATGCAGCTCAAGGTCAGGAAATAGTTATCAACGGGGATATCCTTGATATGCTTTTGCCACGTGGATTCACGCCCCGCCAGATGATACGGATTCATCCCCGATTCCCGCACTTAGCCTTCCGACATGACGTGGTTATGGTACTCGTCGATCGTCATGCCCGCCTGGGCGGCCTGCCGCGCCGCCGCTTCTTCGATCAGCGACCAGAAATAAACGGCACCGCCGGCGGTCCATAACTTCCTTAATTCCTCAAGCGTTTCCGGAGCCACCTTGCGCCCGGAGAGATGGCCTTCCATATCGGGCTGGGCTCCGATTCTGCGCAAGTATTCTTCTTTCGCGCGGAAATAGGCCGCGAAGCGCGGACCGAAATCCTTGTGCCTTTCCGGGTCGGGGTTCCGGAAATACAAGGTGCAGGCCCGGTTCCACAAATTACCCCCCCAGAAATGACGGGCGAAATACTGCTGCCTGCCGCGAATGCTTTGCACATGGTACCCCTTGAGCTGGCTCAACTGCCGCAGGGATGAGATCATGCCGAAGGGGCTGTTCTGCCGGGGACACTTGGTCTTGCACGAACCGCACTGGTGGCAAAACCAGATCGTGTCCGACTTAAGGAGCTCGACAATCGCGGTCTCGTCCTTTTCCTGGACCAGCGACATGATGGCGCGCGGATTGAATTCATTGAACTCGGCCGCCGGGCACAGGGCCGTGCACGCGCCGCAGTTCATGCAGCTGCTCAGGGCATGCCGCGCGATGACATGATTTTCCAGCCACCAGACGCACGATTTATCCCTGGCCTCCCGATACCAACGCGCCACTTCGGACAGGCTGTCCTGCTCCACCAAAGGCCGCTGTTCGCGGCGGTCCTTCTCCCTTTCGAAGGGGGTGGCGTGCAGGTTCTGGATGTTCGGATACACCAGTCCCTGCTCCGAGACCTGACAGGCGTCGCGTAACCGGTAATACAGGTCCGTCAGCTCCGCATCGGACATGGCATCGAGCCGCCGGCGCAAATCCCGCCAGGCCGCGTCATCAGGATTCCTTCGGGTAATAAGATCCAAAAGAGATTGGGTGCCGTATTCGATCGACATATGCTCGGTCTGCCTCATGGTTTATTACTCCTTGAGACAGTGGGCGTCAATGCGATCATCCGCTTGTCTGACCCGCTTGACTCAAACCATATGACTGAACCGGAGATACCCCTTAAGTGTTTCCCATCGCGCCCGCCTGGCCGGATCAGTCAAGAGCTTCTCCTTGTACTCGAGAAAGAAGGTCGTCAAGATCGCACATAAAAAACCAATAATGGTGCCTACAACCACCATAAGCGTCCGGCGCGGCCTGTCCTTCTTCGCCGGCGCTTCGGCCTGCTCGATGACCTGGATCGTAAAAGTGTTCTGAAGCGCCTCAATCTTGGACGACTGATACTGTTCCTGCAAAAGCTCAACCAGTGCCTCATTAAATTTCACTTCCCGCAGCAGGCGTACATATTCCATGCTTTTCAAAGCCGGGGTGCCGGGTGGGATCATAACAGGCAGGCGTGTTCCCTCGGCCTCAAGCCGTTCGGCCTGTGCCAGCGCGTTCTTGAGCTCTTCCTCCATTGCCAGAAACTCCGGGTTCTCGGGATGCATGTAGGTGCGCATGACCTTGAGCTGCAGTTCCTTGGCGGCCACCTGCGCCCGCAGGTGCGCAATACTTTCGATCATTTCCAGGACCTGGTCATCGACCAGCACCGCCCCATTCTTTTCCTGGAAATCCTTCATGGCGGCTTGGGCGTTCACGAGGGATTCCTTGGCCTCTTTGACCTGCTCGGCAAAAAAATGACTGCGCGGCGCCGCCCTAGTAAAACCCTCCGAATTGTTCATGTTTCGTAATTCTTCGATAAAGGCATTGGCCATGGCGGCGGCCCTCTTCGGGGCGCGGTCTTCGACCTCCAGGGTAATCACGTTGCTCTTCGCGCCGTATTGGACCATGATGTGATTCTGAAGCGCCGATCTGGCTTCATTGCGTCTCTTATAACCGTAAATCTTCATCAACCCGAAACGGTCGATAATGCGATCAAGCAGGGGCCTGCTCTTGATAAGCTCGGCATAGACATCGTTCATGGGTTTGCCCGCGTCTGCGATGGTTACGGCACCGCCTGCCTGGGCGAGAACTTGTGACGGAGATAATACAAAAAACTTCGTCCGAGCCAGATAGTAGGGCGGCATGCACAGGCTGATGCTTGCCGCAAAAACAGCCGCCGCCACGGTCATGCCGATGATCAGGCCTTTATGTTTCGCCAGAACGATCAGAAACTCGATCAGATCGATCTGGTCCCCGTTTCCTCGATTGAGCGGTCTGAGTTCATCATCCATACACTACTCCAGCTTCGATTTTATGAACATGTCATGGGACCGGAATAAATCCTCCCGCCTCATGGACAAACAACGTTCAAGCCCTTCGGCGGAAACGATTCAGTCCTTTATACGGAACGGGCTATTTCCCAAAGAACTTGCGCACCACCTCGATGACATACTCCACATCCCTATCATCGATCTCCACATTCATGGGCAGTGAGCACACCTCGCGACTCAAGGCCTCGGTCTCGGGGAAACCGCGGTCAGGTAGTTCCAGGGCCGCGTGCCGGTAATAGGGCTTGCGAAACTGGGTCAAGACCTCGACCCCGTTGGCCTTGAGGAAATCCGAGAAGTCGCTGCCCTGCCTGGCACGCACCGTATAATTCTGATAGACGTGTTCGCGCCGTTCGTCAACGTAATGCGGCAGGAGCAGGTCCGGCAGGTCGGAGAGCGCTGCCTGGTATCGCGCCGCGATATGCTTGCGACGTTCGATCCACCGCGGCAAGTGGCGGAGTTTCACGTCAAGGAAGGCCGCCTGCAGGTTGTCCAGGAGGCACGTGAATCCGTGTCCGTGATATTCGCCGGTTTCACGATCCTCGCCGTTGAAGCGCATGCGGGTGGCGAACAACGCCACCTCCGGGTCGTTGGTCGTGATGGCCCCGCCGTCGCCATAACCGCCCAGGATCTTGAAAGGGTAAAAGCTCCAGCACCCGGTCAAGCCCCAGGCGCCGGCCATCCGTTTCCGCCCGGTCCGCTCGTCGAGCATACCCGAACCAAGGCTCTGACAGGCATCCTCTATCACGACGAGATTATATCTTTCAGCGATATCTCTCACCCGCACCATGTCAGCCATATAGCCGCTCAAGTGCACGGGAATGACTCCCCGCGTGCGCGAGGTGACAGCTTCCTCGATCTTGTCGCAATCGATATTGAAATCCGTGCCCACATCGACGAGCACCGGGGTTGCGCCGGCGTTGACCACGGCCGAACATGTCGCTACAAAGGTATGGGCCGGCACAATCACCTCGTCCCCGGGGCCAATGCCGGCCGCCCGCAATGACACATGCAGGGCGTCATACCCGCTGTTGAGACCAACGGCGTACGTTGTGCCAACAAACCCGGCCAGATTCTCTTCGAAACTTTTCAACTGCCCGCGGTCGATAAGGTCGCCCTTCTCCATGACTTCATGGTAGGCCGCATCGAGCTCCTCCCTGATCATCCGGTACAGTTTCGCCGGCTCGACAAACCTTACCGTGCGCGCCATATATTCTTCCTCTCCCGTGTAATTTTTCTTGCCGCCTCAACGATGTCCACGGCCGAGGAATAGTAGTCTTCTTCAAGCGCCATGCTTGCCGGGGCCGGGCAGTCGGGAAGTGCCACACGCATAATGGGTTCTTTCAAATCATCGAAGGCCTGTTCCGAAACCAGAGCGGCGATTTCAGCCGATATTCCGAAGGATTGCCAGCCGGCATCCGCGATCACCAGCCTCCCCGTCTTCTTGACCGAGCTAACAATCAATTCCTGATCAAGGGGTTTGACCGTCCGTAAATCGATGACTTCCGCCTCAATATCGTTTTCAGCAAGTTGATAGGCGGCCAGCAAGGCTTCATGCACCATCAGCGAAACCGCCACAATCGTCACATCGCATCCCTCCCTGCGGATGCACCCCTTGCCGATCTCCACCTGGTATATCTCCTCCGGCACAGGACCCGCATGGCCATAGAGCAAACGCTCATCCACGAAAACAACCGGATTCGGGTCCTGGATGGCGGCGACCATGAGACCCTTGGCGTCATACGCCGTAGCCGGCATGACCACCTTGAGTCCCGGAACATGGGCGAATACGGCATGCATGGCCTGGGAATGCTGGGCCGCCTGTTCCCCGCGCCGATTGATGATGCCCCAGAAGACCACCGGTGCGTTCGACCGGCCGCCGCTCATATAAAACCAATTGGCGGCCTCATTGATGATGGGGTCCATGGCATAGAGCATGAAATCCATCCGGGGATGAACCACCACCGGTCTCATGCCGGCGATGGCCGCCCCGACCGCGGCACCGGTAATGCCGTTCTCGGAAATCGGGGAATCGATCACCCGTTCCTGGCCGAATCTTTCGATCAGGCCGCGGGTTGTGCTGCCTACATACCAGGGACTCTTCACCCCTTGGCCGATGAGAAAGACGGAAGGGTCGGCTTCCATGGTTTGATGGAATGCTTCATTAATAGCCTGGCAATACGATAGGTTTCTAGGCGAAGACATACTCGTTGAGCTCCTTTCCGCGCGGTCTAGGACTGTTTTCCGCAAAAGTCTTGGCCTCACGCACCTCCTGGGCCACGGTGTCCTTGATCTTTTGCACATCCATCACGCCGATACCGATATGCTCAATCAGGTAACGCTCCAGTCTCTGGATGGGGTCTTTGTTCAGCCATGAAGCCAATTCTGTCTTGGGCCGTATATCCGTGTGAAGCCCCTGGACATTGTCATCCGGCCCCACATGACCACGGAACCGGTAGGTCATGCACTCCAGAAAGACCGGGCCTTCGCCATTACGGCAGACTTCAACGGCTTTAAGACCGGCATCGTATACGGCCAGCACATCGTTGCCGTCCACCATGTGATTTTCAATACCGAAGGGTTCCGCGATCCTGTGGATGGGGATATCAACACGACATTCCCGGATAGGCATGTGAGTGGCATAGAGGTTGTTCTCGCAGACGAAAATGATCGGGAGCTTCTTCAAGGCGGCAAAGTTGAGCGATTCGTACAGAACGCCCTCACCGGTGGCGCCATCGCCGAAAAAGCTGACGGCAACCCGTCCATCCTTCCTTAGGGAAGCGGCCAATGCGGCGCCCACGGCCAAAGAAATCGTCCCGGAAACAATCGGCGCCGATCCCAACATGCCGACGTCCGGATCGACCAGATGCATCGACCCGCCGCGCCCCCTGGAACACCCCTTCTCCTTGCAATAGATCTCGGCCGCCAGGGCATTCAAGGAGCCGCCCTTAGCCAGGAAGTGTCCATGGGAACGGTGGCTGCCGAAAATATAATCATCTTTGGAAAGAGCCGCGCACAGGCCGACCGCAACCGCTTCCTGCCCGCTGCACAGATGGCAGGGGGTACGAATCTCGCGGTTCAGGATGGGGTCCACCAGACCTTCCTCGAAGCAGCGGATGCGCAACATCATGCGATAGAGGTATTGCAACCGCTCCTGATCATGTGTCATCTTTCCCCCCTTGTTCATTTCATGATTATGGTCTTCAAGGTCAAGAGAATAATCTTGATGTCAGTCCAGAAAGTACGCTCCCGCACATACTTCAGTTGCAGGCGGATCTTCTCCGGCCGGATCTTCTCCAGATAATCCCGATCGGGGTCCGTGCTGCCGGCAAGGATGGCGCCTTCATCCGGGTTCCAGATAGAGGCCCAGTCCGTAATACCCGGCCTGACGGTCAGGATCGCCTTTTCCTCTTCCGTATAGAGGTCGGTGAACTTCTTGACTTCGGGACGGGGCCCGACCAGGCTCATATCTCCCAGCAGTACATTGATCAACTGCGGCAGTTCGTCCAGCTTGTATTTCCTCAAGTATCTCCCGATCCGGGTTATCCTTTGATCGTCATCGGATGTCGATGACGCGCCCACTTTCTCGGCATCAACCACCATGGTGCGGAATTTAAAAATACGAAAGAGCTGCCCATGCAGACCGACTCTTTCTCCCCGGTAGAATACAAGGCCACCATCTTCGCGCTGGATATGCCAGGAGATCCAAATAAAAGATGGGCTTAGTGCTATTAAGCCCACCATTGCAATCAATCGATCAAATATTTCTTTTATCACCTTGGCATCCTCATTGGATAGACACATAAATCCGGTAACTTCATTAGATTTAAGATCATCTAGAAATAAAGGCGCTGCACTCTATCACTGTTTCTGATACCTCATTGATACTTCTGGGCTGCACAGTAAATCACCTTGTGTGTGGTATCCGCTACAGCACAGGATATCGCACGTGGAGGAATTACACCTTTAAAACCAACTGCAATTTCAGCAGGCATAGGCACGAGACGACCAAATATAAAACGCTTAATAAACTTTTTTGTAGCCATAGTGCCTGGCATTAAATTGAAACGTACCGCAAAGGCCTTGAGTGGACGCAGCAATCGTTGCCGCAGAGCAACGGAATCCACTGGCGTGCCGCCCCAAAAGGTACATGAAAACCCTCGGTGTTCCAACACATCACTCAGTTCACTCACACCGTAATAGTTGACACTATAAGGGCTTGGATTAAAATCATAGAGATTTTTATTGGCACTCGCGATCAGTAAATATCCGCCATTCCTCAGTATCCGACGACATTCCTTCATAAATCTTTCTATATCAGGCAGATAGTATATTGCTTCAAACAGAATTACTACATCACAAGATGCATCTGGAAGACGAGTATCCAGCGCGTCCATTAAACGTATATCTATTCTTTCTCCGTAATGTGCGCAGGCTTTCGCGACCATGGGTGCTGAAATATCACCGGCAATCAAACTTTTTGCTAGTGTTGAGATAAATCCGAGGCCCTGACCTGTTCCACAGGCCAGCTCAACGACATCTTTATCCCGGCAAAACTCACTGGCCCAGTAGTAACGTTGATAGGTACGGTCTATTTGTTCCTGGGTGACTTCGTCTCCGGAGAGTTCCGTTACGTCGGTGTAGTCAGTTCTAAAAGGCATATTTATCCATTCTGAGTTTATGGATTAATTTCTTTCATTGGATTTTCTAGTTCTATAACTGCTTGCCAGCTTTGCCATCGGAGAAGAGGGATTTTGAGAATAATACTATCCAACCATTCCAAAATAGTCAGGAGCGGCTGAAAAATAAGGGTATTGCGAAAAGGGACAGCTATAAGCGTGGCGAGATGGTAGTGATGGACAGTGACTTTTCGGAAATACTTTCGGGCCAAGTCAATTTGAGGCTTCTTCAGGATATGCTCGACCTCCCAAGGTGTACGAAGTTGAGGGGTCAGCTTGCGATACCAGTGAATCGCCAGATTGTGTCCTAGTGTCTCGTTGCATATTGCACGGCCACCGGGACGCAAAACTCGTGCAATTTCGGCATATACCTTTGGCAAGTCTACGTGGTGTAGTGCCCCATATTCGGTAACTACATCAAATGAATTGTCAGGATAATTCATCCTTTCTGCGTCTTGCATATCGAAGCAGGTTTTAGCGGCAACCCCTTCCCGTTCGGCCAAAGCGCGACAGTTGCTGATCGAAACATCCGAGAGATCACAACCTACGACCTCAGCGTTACATACTTTTGCAAGGAATATAGAATCAGCGCCATTGCCACAGCACAAGTCGAGAACACGGGCATTTTGGCAATGCGTGGAGAACCAATTTTTGATGTATTCTCGACTCCTGCGCTCAATAGAGTAATACTTCATGTTTGCCCATAGCGGATTCTCGCTGACAGTACGTTCCATTTCAGGAGACCAACGGGTGTCCGCCACGTGCGGATCATCTGTAACGAGTCTAATTCGATTGTGGAATTCTATTTCGTCAAGCTTGCGCTGCTCCAATTTAGGAGCATCTGGATTTTGAACTTTATTCATAATATCCATGATTAATTACTCTTTAATCCCATTATAAAATTCGCGAATAACTCTCTCACTGATAACAATATCGCTGAAATCCTTCTCGCATATTTGTCTTGAACGCACCCCAAAATGCCTACGCATTGAGACATCATCTATCAAAGATTGTATAGACTCAGATAATGCTACTCCATCCCGAGGCGGTATAAGATAACCGTTCTCTCCTGGTATAACTACCTCCTTGCAGCCAGGGGTATCTGTTGTGATCAGAGGTTTACCCATTGCTAATCCCTCTAAAAGTACACGGGGCACACCTTCTGGGTAAAAGGACGGCAATACGAGTACATCCATTGCCGCTATACATTCCCGAACATCTTTTCGAAAGCCCAACCATTTTATCCTCTCACTCGTATGGGAATTTAACCATTCTTCCGATACCCTATCAGGGCCGTCATCACAGGCACCGACTAAAATAAAATGAGCATTTGGGACTCGTTGGGCGGCTTCCATAAACTCCTTCACACCCTTTGACCAGCTAAGACGTGCAACCATACCGATGACGGGCGTTCCATTACTAACACCCCAGTCCATTCTGGTTTGAGCTCTGTACTCATTACTAACTGCATCAGGATTGAACTCGTTAATATCCACTCCGACGCTTTTAATTAAAATTGCCTTGTCCTCTCGAATTAGCCCCCATTTCACAAAATCATGAATATCATCGCTGTTCAGAAACCACACTCGATCGCTTATACAAAAAGAAAGGCGGTACAATATTTTAACAATAGGCAGTAAAAAATGTAAGATCGGTGAAGCATTTTCCGAAAAGGGGAGCCCTCTGCCCTGAACCGCTGAGCATTTATATGGGACACCTGCTAGAAATGCGGCAATCCCACCAAAAACATTGGGTTTACCATGGAGATTATGCACAACATCAAACTTATTCTTTCTAAATAACGTATAGAGTTTTATTGTGTATCGCAGGTCCATTAAAGGCGAGATGAATCTGGATGATTCTACAGGGTGATAAACGCTGACGACCCCGTATAGCGATTCAACAAATTCATCCGGTCCAGCAAAAACATGCACCTCATGTCCATTGTCTTTCAGTATCCTAAATAAGGAACGGTGGAATAGCCACGCTGATTGAGCATCAAATATAACAAAAGCGATTTTCATATCAGTCATTCTCCTGAGATTTTAAATTTAAAAAAAATATGGTGCGATATTTTTCTTTGTTTTTTTCTGTGATGAAACTGATCCTAGGATATAAGGGGTGGATTAAGTCAATTATCCCATGTGCACCTACTGATGGATTGCTCGGTAAAAATCAATTATACAGAATTTCTACATAATTCACTTATTCACCAAATTCGCTAAAGCTTGATAAAATTGAACACGTCGAGGTTGAAGCTCTGAACGAGTATAATCCTTCGCACGTATGATATTGACCACACTCATCCGTCTAAATAATTCTTTATTAGTGATAAATTCATATATTCTGTCTGACAATGCTTGAGGATCATCAGGCCTTACCAACGCCACCGGCTGAAGCAACTCTGGAATGCCCCCTACCGTTGTACCTATTACTGGTAAACCTCTGCTCATGGCTTCAATAATGGAACGAGGGAGTCCCTCCTGTCTAGATGGCAGAATGAACAAATCCGATTTATCAAGAATATCACGTACGCCTGATCTTGCAATATGTCCATGAAAGGTGATCGCATCAGCAATCCCCAGATTTTGCGAAAGAACTTCTAGCGTATTGCGCATCCGCCCGTCACCGACTATATGCGCCTCAAGATCAAGCCCCTTAAGTTTAACCATCTGGATAGCTTTCAAGAGAATATCTGGCCCTTTATACATCTGAGCAAGAGAGCCAACAAACGTTATAACCCACGTCGTTGAAAGTTGCTTGCTCATGCGTGGCATATTTTGAACTTCAGAACTATTTAATATCCATTCATCATCAAGCTCGATCGATGAGTAGCTGGCAGTCAGCCTCCCTGGTGGATATCTGGACTGGAGTGCCTCTGAGGTGACGTAGGCTGTACCGTGTGCAAATGAACAGACAATCTTCTGTATAAGCGTCAAAGCAATTCGAAGAAGCGGTCTCATTGGAGCATTAACTGCGCCAGCACCAAATGCATCCCAAGGATCCGCCACCACTTCTGCAGCAACAACTTTCCCTTGCGTCTTTCCGATAAACATTGCAATTGAGCCAATAGGTCCGGGAATTCTTCCTATAACAACATCGGATTCAGCTATCGCCCCACTTAATCTTCGATAAATCCCCGGGAAAGATTTTAGAAAGCCGGTTGCATTGTTATAATCAGGAAGTGGAACTACAGAAATGCTATCCGCTTCCACGTTGTGATAATCACCTGATATGCCATGCCGAATACGACCAGCAGCCATAACCCCTGAGAATACGTCTTTGTATCGTTTCAGAAAGATTTCATTAATAGTACCTAATGCGATGTAGTTGTTATTGGGACCAAGACTAAAACGAGTTTCAGATACAATTATTACCCTCATTACCCTCTATTTCTCCAATATTCTCTTGATATCTTCCTTCATTTTATCTCTACTACTAGTGACCTTTTCATGAAGATCCTGAAGCGTCCTCTTTGCCTCGGATATAGAACCTAGGAGGCCCTTTGCCATTCGAACTAATTGCTTTCGTTCTACTTGTTCAATTGGAATGAACCACTGGGCCTGACCTATATCTGTCATTATGCCTTTTGCTTTATTACCTCCATACCCGATTGCAACCGACGGTATTCCCTGAGCAAGAGAAAAGATCACTGAATGGAATCTTGTTCCAATTGTTATTGTCGCAGCGCCGTACAATGCAGCGATCTCTTCGCAGTCCATCCCTTCTGTGTTAACTACCTCAAGATTTTCTTCGCCCACAAACCTGCTCAAGTCTCTAATTGCAAGTCTGTCGTCCTCATGGGCACTTGGCCCAAGGCAGTGGGGTACTACTATAGGCCGCATTCCTTCGCTCTTCAACCATTCAATTACTTCTGCTATGCTTTGGATATATTTTAAATAGTCCTTCTCTGGTGTTTTGCTTCCAGAAAATCGCCATGGCCTCAGAGTCACCGTAGCAATATTGTTACCTTTCCATTCCTGTAACACCTCATCAACTCTGGCTGAATTGCGTGGTCTGATGAAAAAACCCAAATCACTTTCTGTAGGGACCTTCCGCCCAAGTGTTTTCTCCATAACTTCAGCTGAGATGGACTCTCTTGCAGTCAGTAATGCAACATCCGAAAATGCATTCTGAATTACTCTCTGATTGCGTCGGCCTGGAAACGGACCAAATGAGTTTGGCAATACAACAACAGATTTATTAAGCGAATGAGCTAAAAAAATATGAAAACAGTTGTACCATAGATAATATTCCCAATAGAAGTTCGGGCTATATGCGTGAAATGCCCCCCCCCCTTTTACTACAATGAGCTGTGCATTGGAGAAAGCCTCAATAGTGTTTCTCTCAGATCGTGTTAACCCTTTCCAAACCTTACTCCATCTTTGTTCTCTAATATCTTGAAGTAAATTCCACATTCTAAACCAGTCATGCACTGCTCGCGTCCCCATTATAATATACCTTTGCAGGGCAGGTTGTATCTCTGACTTGTTCTGTACACCTCGCGCTGGGTGCTTGAGAAGCACTTCCAGGACATCGTCCGCCTTTGGCCTTGATTGTACAGTTTGCGGGTTCGCTCCGTTTCCTACATGAGGTTCCTGGAGAAGAGCAACCGAGTTAATAGCCTCGGTTTCCCTTAGTAAGCGGATCGCCTCCCATATCAGCGATTGATCCCCGCGGTTGAGGTCCGTCATTTCTGGGATTATGATAGCAGAACCCATCTTTACCTCATTAAAGATCTACAGTCTTTAAGTTGATCTACGCCAAGCTAGACCTATTGGCTCGGCCTTTCTTGGTTGTCTCAAGCACATCAAATCACTGAATTTATCCTGACACACTTCAAGGAAGCTGTCGTTATTCACATCGTCACAAATAAGTACACCGTTTGAATCGAGTGCCCGTAAAGATCTCTGCAAATCACTTCGCTGCACATAATAACTATGCGCACCATCATGTACTATAAGTTGGAAAGCTGCTTCGGTGCGCAAAATCTTTTTCAGCAACAACTGGGAAGGGCCAATATGGAGCGTCCATTTCTTACGCATAGATTCAGGGACTAACATCCCGATCTCAGTTGTGTAATTAGGTATCAAGAATGGAAAATCAATACTTACCAAACGACCGCCACCAATTATTTCTAGAGCGCATAACAGTGCCCGTGATGATGCACCGCGAGCAACGCCAAACTCTAGAATATTCTTCGGTTTTATGAGTAGGACTAGAGCAAACAGAAGAAATTGGAGTTCTTCTGAGGCATCGCGTCCTGCTGGGATTGATCGACTTAATTTATTAAAGTACCATTCTTTCCTAATTCGTTCATATTCTTTCTGTACTTCTTTAAACTCATCTTTGAATTCATGACCTAAAAGATCTTCAACATCAGAAATACCTTGATAGCCATCACACCACTGTTGCACCTTACGGTTGTGGAATTGTAATAGAATTTTCTGGTCAATTAGCCCCCCAAAGTGACAAGCAGCCCAAGATGGTCGGCTACATGTCTCTTTGAAAAGCCTTTCCCCGTACGTCGCATATTTTTCAATTCGATAATCCATTAGTTTACCCTTCCGAAGCAGATCTTGGTATTGGTAATACAATCAGATTACTTAAAACGTGCCTTGCAAAAAGAAGCACGATAATCGGTAAGAGAAGATGTTTGGTTAACTGCGCAAATAGGATAGAGAAATCACTCCTTGTAATAAACGCAAACATGGGCATCGCTGCAATATAGACTATCTGCCACATAAAATAGCGCGAGCTCATGTAATAAAGCCATCGTATTAATAGACCGAGTAGTACTAGCCACAAAAAGGCTCCTATAACACCAAAATTCATATATCCTTCACCAACAAAGGTGAAACCTTGCCCTCCTCCTTTAGCAACCACTCCAGGGAAGAATTCTTGGTTAAACCAACTCCCAGGGTTAGGACCCCATCTTTGAAATGTGCCCGGCGTTATGGCTCGCTGAATATCCCACAACAGTGTTTCACCAAATTTAAAGGGTCGCCATGATTGCTCCCTAGAGATCAACAATGCCAGGTTACTAGATGCTGTATAAAACTCGTCATTAAATACCTCAGGTGCGTAAGATACTAAATTCAGTGTCTTGGCTTCCCTATCAACCAAGAGAGCATTCTTCATAATGTTCATAAACGGCAGTGAAACAATGCCAACAACTACGATAAGGAGAAACAAACGCTTAGATACCGGTTTAAACCAAACATGCCAAAGCATAACTGTAACCCATAGTACACGCAGCAGAAGATCGCGCTCTCCAGCAAAAAGTACGACGAGAACATGCCATCCAATCACAAATAATATAAGAGCGATCGGTACCATTTTTCGCGCTGCTTTGTACGAAACTAAAACCATATATGAGATGAGCAACAAGGAAAACGCTGGGAAAAACATAAGCAGGGGATCGGAAGAGAGAACAATATCGTATTTCGAATGAGATCCCGATCTTAACACTCCGATTATATATAACCCTGTGAGTCCAAGCGATATAAAAAAGAGTGCATAAGCTGGTATTTTTAAATTTTTTGTGCTGATTGGATATCTCTTGATTACACAGATGTGGCTTCCTGCACCAATAATAAAACCCAGTCCTGCCAACCATTGAATTGCCAAGATTCTAACTGCCTCTCCTTGGACAATATCACGAAATCCAATTAGATCAAGTAGGGGGGCAGAAATGGCATAAAGAGCATAGAACGGCATAAACCACGTCAGAGGGTGTAACAGATCCGTGTCAACCAAAAGCCAAGCCCCAGCAACCAGACCCAGTATAGCAAATATTCCACTCCATGTTTCTGCAAACAAGAGAAGACATCCACTGGATATAATGAACCCCCAGCCTAACATTCCTCTATGAATCTCTGATTTTAAATACAATTCGAGGCCATTCTATCAGCACCGACTTTTATTCTGCACCGATGCTATTTTTTATTGAGTTGCGGTTGGAATGACTGTTTGGCTACCCAGCGTCTCAGGATATTAAACGAAAGAACAAACCACATTGCAGCGCTTAAGATCATGGAATACACTGCACCAATTAATCCATAGGAAGGAACCAGCACGACACAACTCAATGTCACAACTGCTACTACAACAACATAAATCAACACTTGAGCTCGAAAAATGCCTGCCGCAGTAAGATAGATTCCGAGAATCGAACAACCAAAAGTAAGACCAGTGGCAACGCACAACCCAATCAGTTCAAAATAAACTTTCCGATATTCAGGCCCATAGACCACTTGTAGTATGTCAGCTCCAAATATAACTGCAATTAAAACCCCTAACAGACCAATGGCGGTCATACCTTTCAAGACATGTATCATATCGCTATATAATCCATCTGGTTTGTTGCTATATTCATCAGCAATCCGTGGCAAGAGTGTCTGGCCAAATGATGTGACAAATAGAGTTCCTAATGCTGGTAGTGCGTAGGCTGCCGTGAAATATCCCAACTGAGTTTCATTTAAATCTTTACTAATGAAATAACGAGGTACAGCGACCCTCAGAGATGTTAGACCCGCAACGAAGCCCAAGGGTATAACAGATATAAATAATGCAAATAATCCCTCAATCCCCGGCCACTTCGCCCATGGATCACCACATTCAGTTTTTTCAATGTTTAGATGAATCGCTTTAAGATCATAAATTAGAAATATTATACCAGAAACAGCTGCAGCAAGAAGAATACCGCTACTTAGATTTCTTAGTATTGCTAACCCGAAAATTATTGAACCAACAGCACCAGTACTACGGAGAGTCATAACGATACCGATTTCACGCATTCGTCTCCGTCGCTGAAACCACCCATAGCCTATGTCTGCAACACTATCAAAAGCTTTCCAGATCCCTACCGCCGCAATAACCTTGCCCAATCCTTTAACATTCTGGAGCGTAAGACCAGCCATCAAAAAACATCCCATGAGAAAAGCCGCTGTTATAAGGCGTAGAAAAAAATATTCTTGTTCTGCAAACCTTCCAGAAGAGTCACTTGCCAACACTTCCCTTAACTTACATTCCGAAAACAAAAAGATAGGGCTGCAAACGGCCAATGCTAAAGAATATTGCCCAAGTAAAGTTGCATCACCAAACCTCGCTAATAATAACACAATCAGAAACTGTGCTGCAGCAATTGAAGCGCTTCCGATTAGATAATAAGCAGTATCTGAAACTAGTTTTGTATATTTCAACATGATATTAATTCAGTTTGATGAACTATTGGGCAATCAGTTAGGCAACTTAACTTTCCACAAATTTACAAATTAAATCTAATCAGGTTTCTTATGCCGAAATAACAGATAGTTGTGAAGCGTTTCCAACTGAGAGATATTTTCTGGATTACGCGACACACTCTCTTTATAAGCTATAAAAATAGATGCAAATACTGTAATGAAAAGACTTATAATCATACTAAGAACAACCATAATCAATCTCTTTGGTTTTATCTTTTTATCTGGCATCTCTGCTTTTTCAATTACCTGTACCACAATGGCATCGCGCGCCTCGTCAAGTTTGGCGGTCTGGTACTGGCCCAACAACAACTCATAAAGCGTTTCATTGAATTTAAGATCGCGTGCATGGCGCAGGTATTCGGTACCGGTCGAAGGCAGGTTGCCGGTGGGCACGATGACACTGTCGCTTGAATTCTTGGATTCCATCTGCCGCATCTGAGCGCGCAGACCTTTGAGCTCTTCCTCGGCGCGCTGGATATCAGGGTTTTGTGGTGTGGAATAGGTGCGCATTACCCTCAGCTGTACCTCCTTGGCCGCGATCTGGGCCCGCATTTGAGCGATGCCTTCGATCACGGCCGAGGCCTGGGCGTCGATCTTGACGGCCCCGGTGGCTTCCTGGAACGACTGCATGGCGTTTTCGGCCTTTGCCAGGGAATCCTTGGCGTGTTCCAGCTGCTCTTCAAAAAAAAGGCGGCGCTGCGAGGCCTCGGTCAAGGCCAGGGCCTTGTTCAGGTTTCGGAACTCCTCGATAAAGGCATTGGCCATGGCTGCCGAGCGCTTGGGGTCGGTATCCTCCACCCCGAACGTGATCACCCCACTCTTCAGGTCCTGCCTGGCCTTGATATTTTCCAGCAACACCCGTTCGGCATCTTCGCGCGTCTTGCTCTCATAGACCTTCATCAGACCGAAACGCTCGATGATACGGTCGCGCGCCGGCCGGCTCTTCAGGATCTCGATATACAGATCGTTGGGCGTCTTGGCCGCGCCCACCAGGCCTGCCATGGGGCCGAGCTGTGAGATCATCTGCGCGGAGATGCTGTTGGATGACTGCGGGATATAGATCTTGGTCTCGGCCAGGTAGATGGGCGTCATGATCAGGCTGATGACGGCCATGATAACGCCCGCGCCCAAGGTGCCGCCGATGATGAGCTTCTTGTGCTTGGCCAGCACGATCAGGAGATCAAGGAGATTGATCTCGTCCTCTTCTTCCCGTTTCTTTTCAAAGTTTTCTTCCAACGGCTTACCCCCGTTTTAATAGACTCACCACGAAGAGCACGAAGGACGCGAAGGGTTCTGACTACAACGGCTAAAAAGCTTTGCTTTTCTTCGTGTTCTTCGTGTGCTTCGTGGTTAACGGCTCTTACAATCTTTGACTCACCACGAAGAACATCAAAGAGTTCTGACTACAACGGCTAAAGGGCTTTGCTTATCTTCGTGTGCTTCGTGGTTAACGGCTCTTTCAATCTTTGACTCACCACGAAGAACATCAAAGAGTTCTTACTACAACGGCTAAAGAGCTTTGCTTTTCTTCGTGTTCTTCGTGTGCTTCGTGGTTAACGGCTCTTACAATCTTTGACTCACCACGAAGAGCACGAAGGACGCGAAGGGTTCTGAATACAACGGCTAAAAGGCTTTGCTTCTCTTCGTGGACTTCACCGATAAACTATGAGCTATGCGCTATCAGCGATGAACGGACGGGAGCGCGTCATGCGCTCGGCGGTAAAGCCAATTATTTGCGGGGTTTGTTGGCCCAGAAGGATTCCGTCAGCCCCACCTTCCAGACGCCATCTTCCTTATACATCTTTAAGATTGCCGGACTTTGCGCTTTGCGGAAGGTCACCTTGATGCGGGCCTGGTCGTTTTTGGCGGATTCGATCTCCCAGACGCTCTGATCCAGGATCAGGGCGGGGTCGAAATTTATTAAAAAAGAATCCCAGTAGGCCTTGGACAATTCATCTCCGGTAATGAATCCCTGTTCGATGCGCTCCTTAGAGGCATTGCCCTGGTTGGCCTTTATGGCCTTGAAGGTGTCCTTCACGATCGTCTCACGCGACTTCTGCGTTAGCTGCCGCCAAATCAAGGCATACTGCCGTGCCTGCATGGACTTGAAAACGGACTCGGCCGACTTGAGCATGGCATCCATGTCCGGCGTGACATCCTGCGCGCCATACGATAATGCCGCCGGCATGAGCAGGCATAGAAGGATGATGAGAATCTTCTTGTTCATGGGCGATAAAAGAGGGATCACGCTTGATCCGACGTATGACCCCTAAGGCATAAGACCGTCACTCGCGCCGAGTGCACGGCCTTACCTTATGCGACCTCACCCTTTTTTTAGGGCTGGATGATCCTTAGTGGTGCGTTGTGGTGGTGGTGGTGTCGTCGTTATTATTTACCACGCCGAGCACCCAGCCGGTGGCCAAGGCCACGCCGACGGTTCCGGCAATGATCGTCCCCGTTGAGAGGCCGGAGAAGAGAGCCGTTCCGCCTTCGGCGCCCGCGACTTGTGCGCCGGCAACTTCACCGGCCTGGGCGGTGGTCACCGTATCGGCTGCCATGGCATTGAAACCAGGGAGAAGCACCATGTTCATGGCGAAGAGTATCAATACAACAACAGTCATCTTCCAATTCATTATCCGTCTCATTGGCCCACTCCTTTTATTTTTTCACGTCAAATGCATAAGATGTTTAATCATGTATCGTTTGCTATACCGTTTTTCTTTACAAGAATCAATATGCATTCTCAGATGCTTTGCCACTTACGGAAGCATTCCATCGGCTTGCGACCGGAAATCAAGGCGCGTATTATTCCCGATGAAATCGAAAAGGGTCTGGTAGTGGTGGATATCCTGCGCCACGTCCCTGGTCCACGGCGCCAGCGCATAATGATACGAGGTCTTTGAATCCTGCCCCCTGAACATCCGCAAGGGGATCATTACGGCTATGCCCTTGTCACGATATCCCCGGTTATACTCATCATCGAATTTAGAGGTATCGGTCATGCCGTACCATGCCGAGACGACCACGCCCTGGATATTCTTCGAGATGGTCATGCGCGCGCCGAGGTCGCCGGCCAGGAAACGACCGGATTTCACGTCAATGATAAAACCCGTCTCCGGGAAATTGAGCCTGGTATCCAGGAAAGCCGTTCTGTAAAAGCTTCTGACGTCCTCATCGTCATGCTTGATCGCCAGCACCGTATCGGGCTCACGCTTTTTGACGAGGCTGCCGCTTAAACCCACCATCAACCTTCCATCCAGAAACGGCTTGGCGACCGCGGCGTCCAGCCCCGCGTACTCAATCTCCAGCAACCCGACGGCGAACCGCCCATATACTTCATGCGGGGCCTTGCCTATCTGGTCGAACATCAGACGTCCCACGGCCAACCTTCTTTTTTCATACTGCGCGATATCGCTTCTGACGGGTATGGAGAGCGGCTCGTTGACCGTCGAGATATTGTTGAGCGGGTAGGCCTCCAGACCCACTACCACCCCGCTTCCGGTCCAGGGATGATACGCCACCCACCCCTTGGCGCCAAGGCGGTATTTGAAAAACCCCGAAGGGTCATTCAGTAAGGTCTGCAGCGTCGGTTCGATGTTATAGGTGAAAAAACGCGCATCTTCCCCCCTGGGGCACCGAAGCCGCCGGACATCGGTCTCATAACGGCTTATGCCCAGATATTGGGAGTTGGTCAATCTTTCCGCATACCATTCCAGGAGATCTTCCCGGGTCGTGGTGAATCTCAGGAGCGGAATGCCGTTTTCCTTTAGGGTGATGCTCACCTCATGGACCGTTTCCGGAGCGGTGGCGACCAGACTCCGGATAATCACGGCCACCGCCTTGGAGTTATAGTAGTAGCGATCGTTCTGGGCCTCGACCCATACGGCGCCATCTTCCTGGCCAACGCCGATATCGCTGAAGCCTTCTTCGGACAAGATGCCGGCCAGACGGACAGTAAACGGCGATGACTGCATGGCGGGCTTCTCCTTGTAGGGGATATCCACGATGGGGATAAGGGGCTTGCCGATATCGAAGGCCAGCGAGCAGTTGACGCCGACCTCGCCGCCTCGCTGGTAACTGAGGTCTACCTCCGCCCAACTGATGGGCTTTACCCGCAGGCCGAAATTATATTTCGATTTGTTCTTTGTGTGTGTGTCCGGATCGAAGCGGTACAAGCGCTCGATTTTGATGGGGCTGTATTCAACCATCAATGCGAATTTATCCGAGGGCGCGAACTGGATGCCGTAAAAGGCTTGCGCGTCTTGCAGCCACTCATCGGGTTCGCTGAAGAGCTCGATCTTGAAGTCACCCCCGGAAGCAGGCAGGGGGTTTTTTCCGTATCTCCCGTTTCCGAATCCGAGCGTGAAGTCGAACGGATAGAGCTGCTTGCTGGCCACCAGGTATTGCGCCGCCTGGAGCCTGGTGCCGTGCGGGTCCATGATCCCCACGGCCAGGGCGGGCAGGTATTTACCCTCTTCCAGGAATTGGTACTTGAGATCAATGGCCTTGTCCTTCTGATTGCCGTAGCCCTCGAATTTCCCATATTCGAACTCAGAGCGCGTGTGCAGGTACTCGGTTATCCGGCCGCCGATCTCGAGGCCGGTAAGCGGACTTAAGCTTCCATAGTATGTCCTGATGGGGTCCACCTGGCTGAATCCGAGGCGCCAGCTGTCCTTCCGCATCACCCGCGCCGTGGGGATCTCCATCAGGCCCGTGCCTCCCCAACCGGCCGGATAGGTAAAGGGCTCATCCCCGGCGCCGGCGAACGGCCCCGGGGGGAAAAAGATCATGATGGCGACCAGCACCGGTAGGCATGCCGATCGAAATCCTCCAGCATGCCGGGCGCGCGCGCGTACCGTGATCACAGCCGTCCTTGCACGATCCGGCGCATTACATGACCTTGATCACGACTCCGGCGGTCACGGCCATCTGCATCAGAATCTGAGTAATATCCTTCACTTCCCGCAGCCAGGCGATGCGGTCAAGCTTCTGCGGGACAATAATCGTGTCGCCCGGCTCGATGGCCTTGATCTTTTCACCGAAGGCCGTCACCTCCCAACGGGACTTGGCGTTGTTCCAGCCGAAGACCGAGCGCGACAGCTTACGCGCCGAGCCGTCAACCTTGAGGACATAGATACTACCTTCGTCGGCATAGCGGGAATAACCGCCCGACATGCCGATATAATCCTGGTACCGGAACTTCTCCGAATACACGAAGCTGCCCTGCGACATGACCGAGCCCAGGACATTGACGACGCTCATCTGAGAGGGGATGTACAGGCGGTCGCCGTCTTCCATCTCGATATCGTATTCGCTGCCCTTGAGGATGCGCAGGTGCGCCAACTGAATAACCAGCCGGCCCGCGGCCTTCTGTTTCTTCAAGGTCTCGATGAACTTCTGCTTGGATTCCAGCTCCAGCTTACGGGCCTGGATCTCCTCGTTCGAGAGGGCCGTCGAGGTCTGTACGGCTGATTGGGCCAGCAACTCCCGTTCGAGCCTGGCCACCATCTCTTCCAACCCTTTCTGTTGCAGATCCCTTACCTGCACCCGGTAGAGGGTCGCACCCCTCAGGTAGGCCGCATCCGTATAACCGCCGACCCTTTCCAGGAGGGAGGAAAGCCTCTCGCCACCACGGATGGTATAGGTGCCCGGGAATTTGACTTCACCCGTGACCTCAACCGTGCGGTACAGACGCCATTCGGGAACGCTGCGAATAAAGAGGTAGTCATCCGGCCGCAGGACGATATTACCGGCGGCATCGCCCTTGAGGGCCTTCTGGAGATCGACCATGATCTTGGTGGTCTTGGGACCCTGCGGCGTCACGTCCACTCTGGTCAGCTCGGCCTCTTTATCGTAGGCGTAGTAGGTCAGCCCGCCGGCCATGGAGATGAGGTCCTTGACCGTCATCCCGGGACTGAAGCCGAATTCGCCCCCACGCTTCACCGCGCCGCTGAGCCTGACCAACTGCTTGTCCTGGACGATCGCGAAGACCTTCACCATATCACCCGCCTGAACGGCAAGATCGCCGCCGCGGATGGCGTCCAGGTCCGACTCGAAGACTACCTGGGCGCGGTTGTCCACGATCCTTTCAATCTGCACGCGTCCCTTGAACGCCACGGTGCTCAAGCCCCCCGCCATGTCGATCAGTTGCGCGATCTTCTGCTCGTCCTTAAGCTCATAAATGGCCGGCGTGTGCACGCTACCGGCGATCCCGACCAGCGGCCCCACCGGGGGGATGAAGATCACGTCTTCGGGCATCAAGCGGATGTCCTTGCTCTTGTCGCCCTTGAGCAGGAAATCATACATGTCGAAATTCCCAACGGTTTGGCCGCGCCGTTCGACGCGGATATCCCGCATGCTGCCGGTCTTGCTCGGCCCCCCCACTTCGAAAAGGGCGCTCACCAACGTGGAAAGCGCGGAGAGGGTATATGCCCCCGGTTTCTCGGCGTTGCCAACGACATACACCCGGATGGTCCTCAATGATCCCATGCTCACATTCATGTCGAATCCGGTATAGTACTTGGATATTTCCTTGCGGAGCGTTTCCTTGAACTCCTTGAAGGAGAGTCCGGTCACCCCCAGCGTCCCCACCTTGGGCAGGCTGATGTTGCCGTCCCGGTCGACCACGACGGTCCACTGGCCTTCGATGCTCCCCCAGATGGAGATCTTGATCTCGTCGCCGGGACCGATGACGTAATCCGGCCCCACGGGCACCCGCTCAACGGAGGGGAAGGACGCGGCGGACTGGCTGAAAAGCTCATAGCCGAACTGCTTGATGTTCGTGTCCACCATGATGGGCATGACGCCGGAGACATACTGCTCGAATTCCGAGGGTGGAGCAGCCGTCGGCTGGGGCGCCGGCATCAGCGGCTGGCCATCCCGCGCTTGAGGTCCGGCTTGATCGCGTTCCGTGGGCATAATCATGGAATTGGCCGCAGGCAGCCGCGGACCGATTGTATCGGCAGGAACGGCAGGTACCGGCGCCGTCTGTTGCAGGCCTGGCGGGTAAGGCGATGGACTGATCGGCACGACTTGAATCTCCTCGGCCACCGCCAAACCTTGCGCGAATAAAAGCACCGCCACAAATCCGAGCAGAAAACGCCACCATGTTTTTTCTTTTGTGCTGAATATCATCGAGCACCCCTCTCCTGATTAAATCAAGCGTCCCGGTCGCGGATCACCGACCCTATTGTCCCTTGAAATCGTCTCCTTAAAAACGCTGTTCCTGACATGATTCGTTGCCGGCCTGGCTGAAGACAAAGCTCCGCTTATAGAGGTGAACCTAATCCTTCTGATGGGTTGGAAGCAATCCTTACAATCATTCCATGTACACATAAAACCGGAGTATCTTCTATAACCGATATGATGCCACAAATCAAGGCAGGTTACTGTATGTAAATATTTGTTTTATCTTGCTATATTGTTGTCAAGAGAAGCTGTGCGCCACTATCGACTTTTCAAGCTCTTCAGGCGTCCGCCCCCTTGACACATGCCGGCCTACGATTATCTTTTACTTACATACCTTGTCATACAGTAAGACTACATATAAGGGGAGGTGCTGATCATGATGGATTATGCCTTATTGCTCAGGACGTTTCTTCTCAGGGCCGCGAAGTTCTACCCCAGGAAAGAGATCGTGTCCGTGTATCCGAACGAGGTCTTCCGCTACACCTATGCCGATTACTACAAACGCGTCTGCCAGCTGGCGCATGCGCTCAAGTCCTTAGGCATCAAACGCGGGGACCGCGTGGCCAGCTTCGCGCTCAACGACCAGCGCCACCTGGAGCTCTATTTCGGCGTGCCCTGCTACGGGGCCGTGCTGCACACCGTCAATATCCGCTTGTCGCAGGAGCACCTGGTCTACATCATCAACCACGCCGAGGACCAGGTCCTGTTCATCGACGAAAACGTACTCTTCCTGATCGAGCCCATCAAGGACCAGCTCAAAACCGTCAAGCATTTCGTGGTGCTCTCGCAGAGCGGCAATAAGCCTCAAACCAGCCTGTCGCCCGTGTACCTGTATGACGAGTGGATCGCGCAATTCCCGACCGACTATGATTTCCCCAGCGACCTGAGCGAATGGGACCCGGCCCTGATCTGCTACACCTCGGCCACCACCGGCCAGCCCAAGGGCGTGGTCTACACCCACCGCGGCATTGTACTGCATTCCTACGGCGTCGGGGTCACCCTCGGGATCAACGAGAGCGATACGGCCCTGCACATCGTGCCCATGTTCCACGCCAATGCCTGGGGCGCACCCTTCGGCGCGGTGGGTCTGGGATGCAAGCAGGTCTTGCCCGGACGCGAGGTGCTCAACATGGAGAAACTCTGCCATATCATCGCCGAAGAGAAAGTCACCTTCACCGCGGGCGTGCCCACCATCTGGATGATGCTCTATGACTACCTGGAGAAAGGCGGCTGGTACGATTTCTCCTCCTTCAAGGGCATTTTTTCGGGCGGCGCGGCCTGCCCGCTGGCGCTTATGAAAGGCCTGAACGAGAAGTATGGCTTCCCCGTCCGCCAGGCCTACGGCATGACCGAGACATCGCCCATGGCCCTGGTAGCCCTTCCCAAGAGCTACATGGCCGACTGGCCCATGGACGAGATCTACGATATCCGCTCCAGCGCGGGGCTGCCGGCCTTAGGCGTCGAGATGAAGATCGTCAACGACCAGGGCAAGGAAGTGAAGATGGACGGCCAGGAATGGGGCGAGATATGCCTGAAAGGACCCTGGATCGCCAAGGAGTATTACAAGGACCCCGAGACCACCAAGAGCTTCTTCCCGGACGGCTGGCTGCACACGGGCGATGTCGGCACCATCGACGCGGAGGGCTATGTCCGGCTGGTGGACCGCAAGAAGGACTTGATCAAAAGCGGCGGGGAATGGATCTCTTCCGTGGACCTCGAAAACACCCTCATGGGCCACCCCAAGATCATGGAGGCGGCCGTCATCGGCATCCCGGACGCCAAGTGGCAGGAGCGGCCCATGGCCTGCATCGTGCCCTTCCCCGGCCAGAGCATCACCGCTGACGAGGTCAAGGATTTCCTCAAGGACAAGTTCGCCTCCTGGTGGATCCCGGAAAAGTACATCACCCTGGAGCAGATACCCAAGACCAGCGTGGGCAAGTTCAACAAGCGCGAGCTCAGACAGATGTACGCGAACGGGAAGATAGGATAAAAGATAGTTTTAAGTGTTAAGTGTTAAGTGTTAAGTGTTAAGTTTTAAGAAATCAAAAGATAAGATATCGAAAGAAATGATCACCGTTTAGTGGGAGTTTTGAGGGAAGTTATCAATCCATGGAGCATTGAGGAGAGCTCTTTGAGTTCTCCTGAAAGCTCTCTTTCAACTGTGGATTCTAGAATTCCGATCTCTCTCGCGATAGAGAGCTGCGTTCTCAGTTCTGCCGCGGAGCCCTTAGCAATATGGAGAAAATGCATGAACTCTGCGTTTGTGCCACGTTCAGCTCCTTCGGCGATGTTGCTCGGTATGGAAATACCAGCACGTGTTATCTGATCCTTCAACCCATATTCCCGACAATCTTTCAACAGTTGATAGACCCGGACCGATAGTTTGCATGCTCGTTTCCAGACATCAAGGTCTTCGAAAGAGGCATATGCCATAAAAATGAGTATCCCCTTTCTTTTGTTTTGATTTACCAACTTAAAACTTAAAACTTAACACTTAAAACTGTATCTCCAGGTCCGAGAGCGGATACGCCAGGCACGGATGGATATAGCCGAACTGGCGGTCCGACTTGCGGAGCTTGACACCCGCCGGCTGGAAGACTCGTCCGGCAAGCAGCTTGGTCCGGCACAGGCTGCATTCACCCGAGCGGCACAAGGCCGGCAGCACGATCCCGGCGCGCTCCAGCGCGGCCATGAGCGGTTCAGCGGCACGCGCCTGCAAGGTCCCTTTACCCTTGACCACGACCGTAAAGCGGTCGTCGGCCTTGATGCCCTCCGGCCATCCCGGCTGGGCCGTAACATCTTTGGGCGGCCCGAACACCTCGGTGCGAATCCGGCGCCGGGGCACGCCCAGTTTTTCCAGCTCGCTCAGGCAATAGGCGTACATGGCCTCCGGACCGCAGAGATAGAACATCGCGGTGGAGAAATCCGGGTGTACTCTTTTCAGGAGCTGCGCGTCAATGAAACCTCCCAGGCCTTCATACCCCGGCGCGGGCTCCGATATGACCAAGGTGTAGGTGAAGTTCGCATGCCGCCGGGCACGCTCACTCAGCTCGGCGTGGTAGATGACATCATCGAGTGTGCGGCTGCCGTAGATCAGGTGGATGCGGCGGGCAAGCCCCCGGTCCGTGACCTCGCGCAGCATGCTCATGAAAGGCGTGATGCCGCTGCCGCCCGCCAGGAAGACCAGATCGTCGCCATGGAAGAGCGGGTTGTGGGAGAAGTTGCCGGCCGGACCGGAACTGACGAACTCATCACCGACCCTTACCTTTTCCAGGAGATAATCGGAAACAAAGCCGTCTTGAACCGCGCGGACCGCGATCTCATAGTACCCGGTCTGGTTGGGGGGGGGAGGCGATGCTGTAGGGCCGGCTGGTGCGCACCCCGCCGAGTTCCACGCTCAGGTTGATGTACTGGCCGGCCTGAAACGGCGGCAGGTAGCCTTCGCGCGCCACCAGGCGGAAGATTTTGGAGCTGGGGGTGGCCTGCATGATCTCAGACACCTTCAGCTGAAGCGTCTTGGGGTGCAGACTGTCGATAATGCGCGCCACCTTGCCCTGCTGGGCCGTATAATCCGTGCCGTAGCGGCGGGTTATCTCGATCTCTGTGAGAACAGCGTCATACCCCTCGATATCGTGCATGACATCCTTGAGCGCCATGGTTCCTCCTTACGCCTTCAACTCTCGAATGATCATGCGCGCCGCCGCCGAGCCCGACTCCAGGGTTGGCTGGAAGCCGCCCGAGCCGTTCCAGGCGCCCACGAAATATAACCCCTTGATCAGCGACTTAGGTTTGACGAACATGGGCGATTCGCGCACGTATTTCTCCGAACCGTAGATCGAGCCGCCCATCTGAGAGAGATAGCGCATGTGGGTCAGCGGCGTGGCCACCTCCAGTTCTTCGATATGGTTCTTATAATCAGGGACGACTTTTTCCATGAGTTTAAGCAGGCGCTCGGCGTAGCCGTACTTCACTTCATGATATTGCCCGGGCGGGATGGAGAGCCATGGGTCGCCGTAGAGCAAAGTCACGAGCGATCCCTGGCAACAGCCCGGAGGCGAAAAGTCCGGATCGTCCACATCATAGCAGGTCAGGAGCGCGGTGGTCGGTGTTTCCAGGCCCTTCTGCTTGGCATAGGCCTGGTCGTTATCGGGGCTGGTGGAAATAAAGTTGGTGGCCACGTCCAGCCCCAGCTCGGACGGCTCGCAGTCAAAACCCATATAGATTGTACAGGCCGAAAGACCGATGGTCCTTTCCTTGAGGGCCTTAAGCTGCTCGGCCGGACAGTGTTCCGGCCCGATCATGTCCACCAGCGTCGTGATGGGCCCGGCATTCGAAACCACGTATCCGGTGCTGATCTCGTCGCCGTCCTCGGTCACGACCGCCCGGATGCGGCCGTCCTTGACCACGATACGCTTGGCCCCGCAGTTGTAGCGCACCTCGCCGCCGGAGCGCATGAACTCGTCGGCCAAGGCATTGGACAGGGCCTGCGATCCGCCCTTGAGGTGATAGGGCTTGAGTTCGATGTAGGCGAAGAGCACCATGGCGAAATCCATGAAGGAGAGCATGGAGGGCGGCAGGCCCATATACCCCCAGTAAGGACTGACGGCCGCCTGCAGTAGAGGGTCTTTCAGGTAGGCGTCCAGGATCTCCTGGCTGTCCTTCAAGGCATACGTGAAATAGAGCGGGTATTTCTCCTTGCCGGCCTCGGGGTCGCGCATGAACACGCACCCGATCATCTGCATGCAGAAATCATAGACGAGCTGGAAGAAGGCGTCGATCCCCTGGCTCTCGGCCGGAAAGCGGTCTTTAAGCTCCTGGATGACGGCCTGGCGGTCGGCCTTCAAGGTAATATCCATCTGTCCTGGGATGACCAGGCGATAGAGGTTCTTCATCTCCACGAAAGTCAGCCGGTCGAGCACGCCCAGCCGGCCTAAGAGTCCACGCAAGGGCCCGGGCTGCTGCTCGGTGCCCATGCCGCTCAATTGATGCAGGGCCACCTCAAACTCGAAACGGCCGCGGATGAAGCTTGTGGCGCAGCCGCCGGGGATATTGTGCTTTTCCAGGAGCAGAACCTTGAGGCCGGCCTTGGCCAGACTTAAGGCGGCCGTAAGGCCCCCATTGCCGGCGCCGATAACCACCACGTCATAATCGGGCATACACCCTCCCGAGACACTTGCGAGAAATTCTTAACACGGACACGATGAACCATCGGCCTGGGTCTGTCAAGCACAGAACCATGCAGCCCAAGGCAATGCGCCTTGCAATAGCGGACCTGGTAGGCTATGGGTAGAGCCATGCATCCGAAAGCGATCGGTATCATTGCCGACAGCCACAGCCGCAACGATCGCACCCGCAGGGCCATCGAAAACCTGCGCGCCAAAGGCGCCGAGTGCATCGTGCACCTGGGCGATATCTGCGATTCACTCAGACCCGCGTCCTTGAAAGAAATCCTGGGGCTGATCAACGGGCAGGGCGTCATGGGCGTGCTGGGAAACAACGAATACAGCCTGCTCACCGACGGATATTCAGGCATGCTGGATGCGGACAGCCGCGCCTACCTGAAGCAATTGCCCTACACCATAACGATACAGGATTGGTGTTTCACCCACTCGGTCCCTTTCCCCTGGCCGGCGGCGACACGCAGACCCTTAAACGAGTTCCTGCCCTTCATGCATACCTTGCCATACCGCATCGTGTTCCGCGGGCATTCACATACGCCGGCCGTGGTTGAAATCAGTCCGGAAGGCAGCCGGGAGATCGTCCCGGCCCCGCGGGGCGAAATCATACTCAATCCCCAAAAGGCCTATGTCGTTACGGTCGGGGCTTTGGAGAACGGCGCATATACATTCTTCGATACGATCGCCTACACCATCCGTTTCCTGACGATCTGAGCAATGATCTTCCGAGAAGCGGCTAGGAAAAGAGCCGGATGTCATCCTGATTTCGTTCCTACCAGGATAAACCTTGCCAAGGTAATGTATCTCGAGATCCTTCGTCGCTGGCGCTCCTCAGGATGACATGATACCCTCCTCTCAGACATAGCAAGAGTGCATGAGAATGGTTATTACTCTGTAGAGAACCATTCCTGAGCAAGATCCTGCCAATCGTGGTTTTGTTCTTCAATCAGCCTGATCTTTTTTATCCTGAGCCAACCTTTAACCTGCTTTTCGCGGGCAATGGCTGCGTTGATATCAGGAGTTTCCTCGTAATATACCAGTTTGGTGATATTGTATTTGGCGGTAAAACCTGGAACCATTTTCTCTTTGTGCTCATAGACACGCCGTTCAAGATTGTTGGTCACGCCGGTATAGAGCGTCTTTGACCTGTTCGACATGATATATACATAGAATTGAGCCATGAAAACCGCCCATATCGATTTTCAACTACCGCACCAGCCTTTGACTGTCATCCTGAGGGGAACGAAGGACTCAAGATGACTTTATCCTCTCCTTTGACGGTACAGACGCCGTATCCGTGGAAGGTCAGCACCCTCGGCCCCATGGTCTTTCAGGGCCGAGGGCGACATGGTTTTACTGCAGCAGCTTGGCGAAGTCGCCGAAGATCTCGTTGAGCTGACCCAACGGCTTGGCCTTCTCCAGGCTCGTGATCTTGCCCCAGTTGTCCTGAATCTCTTCCGGGGTCGGGATCTTCACGCCGTCGGAAAGGATCGCGCCCGGTCCGGTGAGAATCGCCGTACGGCTGTAGTAACCGATGGCGGCATTGATGATCGTCCCCGAATCCTGGCAGGCTTCCGAGCACAGGTACAGCACCATGGGCGTAATGAAATCGGGTTTGAGCTTCTCGAAGAACTGCGGCGGCATCACGTCTTCGGTCAGGCGCGAGGCGGCAATGGGCGCGATTATGTTGGTCTTGATATTGTGCTTGGCGCCTTCGAGCTTGAGCACGTTGGTCAGGCCCACGATGCCCATCTTGGCCGCGGCATAGTTGGCCTGACCGAAGTTGCCGAACAGACCGGCGCCCGAGGTGGTCATGACGATGCGGCCGTAACCGTGATCGCGCATGAAGTTGAAGGCCGGCTTGGTCACGCAGAAGGCGCCACGCAGGTGCACGGCCATGACGATATCCCAGTTTTCCTCCTCCATCTTGCCGAAGCTCTTGTCGCGCAGAATCCCGGCGTTGTTGATGAGGATGTCCACCTTGCCGAAGGCATCGATGGCGGATTTGACAATACCTTCCCCGCCCGCCACCGTGGCCACGTTATCGTAGTTGGCTACGGCCTGTCCGCCGGCAGCCTTGATCTCATCCACGACATGGTCGGCGGCCGAATGGCTGGCCCCGGCGCCGTCGCGGGCGCCTCCCAGATCATTGACCACCACCTTGCAGCCGCGCTTGGCCAGCTCGATCGAATGCATCCTGCCCAAACCGGCCCCGGCCCCGGTCACGATCGCCACCCTTCCCGAAAAATCTATCTGCGCCATGCTACCCTCCTCACGTAAGTTTTTTCAGCCTCTCGACGGCAGCTCCGCCTCGAAATGGCCGGTCAGCTTGATATCTCCCGTTTCATCCTGGGCCGTGATCTCACAGGTAATCGTATGACCGCTTGCTTTTTTGTCAATGACCTTGCCCGTGACCGTGATGGTATTGCCCGGCTTGGTCATGCCGGAGAAACGCACCCCGAATTTCTTCAGGTTCTTCTTGGGCACCCAGGCCGTGATGGCCTGGCCCACAAAACCCATGACCAGCATGCCGTGCGTAATGACGCCGTCCGTCATCCCGACCGCCTTGGCGAAGTCGTCATCCGTGTGCAGCGGATTGAAGTCGCCCGAGGCGCCGGCATACATGACGTGCTGGAGCTTGGCCAGCGGGCCCTTGACCAGCTTGGGCATCTGAAGTCCGACGGTTACATCTTCAAAATAGAGCTCCATGTCCGCCTCCTACTTCCTTTCCACGATTAAGGTGCGCGCCTTGGCCACCTTTTCACCGCGCTGATTCGTGTAGAGGATCTCGACATTAACCATATCCATGGTGCGGCCGGATTTGCTGGTCTTCTCCTCAATGCTCATGACCTTGGGCACGCCGGTGATGACATCACCGGGATAGATCTCCCGGTAGTACTCGTACTCTTCCTCGCCGTGCAGGACCATGGCGAAGTTGATACCCAGGTCCACCACGGCCGTGGCCATGCTGCCGGCAAACATGGCCGGCACGGTCAAAAAGGTCGGCGGCGCCGGGCAGTCCTGATACCCCTCTTTGAGTGCCGCCTCGCGGTCGCTATAGATCGGGTTGGGATCGCCGATGGCACTCACCAGTTCCCGGATCTTGCCCCGCTCCACCTCCCATACGATGGGCGGGTAAACTTTGCCTGCCTTCGATTTATCAGCCATGGTATACCCCTCCTATGCACAATATTTACCGAGAATGGCAATGGAACAGACGTTCATGATCGGCAGACCGCCCAGGTTATGAGTAAGCCCCAGCCGGGGGTCCTTGAGCTGCCGTTCGCCGGCCCGGCCCAAGAGCTGCAGGTACATCTCGTAAACCATGCGGATGCCCGAGGCGCCGATGGGGTGGCCGAAACACTTCAGGCCGCCGTCGATCTGGCAGGGCACCTGGCCATCGGCATCATAAAAGCCGTCCAGGATATCCTTGGGGCCTTGGCCGCGCTTGGAGATATGCAGATCCTCCATGGTGATGAGCTCGGTGATGGAGAAGCAGTCATGCACCTCCATCATGCTGATCTCTTGCCTAGGGTCGGTGACGCCGGCTTCTTTATAGGCCTCGGTACTGGCCTTGGTGGTGGTGACAAAATGCGCGCCGTCCCAGTCATAGGCAAGCTCGGTGCCGTTGGAAAGCGCCAGCTGCAGGGCCTTGACCGTCACCAGATCCTTCTTGCCCAGCGACTTGGCGATCTCGGGCGTGGTCACAATGGCGCAGGCCGCGCCGTCGCTGACGCCGCAGCAGTCGAAAAGCCCCAGCGGATAGGCGATCATGGGCGCGTTCATGACCTGGTCGTCGCTGACCGCCTTTCTGAGGTGCGCTTTGGGGTTCTTGGTGCCGTTGGCGTGGCTCTTGACCGAGATATGAGTCATGGCGCGCTTGATCTCGTCCATAGGGATATTATACCTGGCCGAATAGCTGCTGGCCAGCATGGCGAAGCTGCCCGGGGCCGTGACGTTCGGGAACCACAGGTAATTGAGCGTGCCCATGGCCGAGCTGAACTCCGGCAGGCCTCCGTAGCCGATGTCTTTGAGCTTCTCCGCGCCCAAGGCCAGCACGACGTCATAGGCGCCGGAGGCCACGGCATACACCGCGCCCCGGAAGGCCTCGGTGCCGCTGGCGCAGAAGTTTTCCACGCGCGTCACGGCGATATTGGGCAGCCGAAGCGATAGAGACAGCGGCAACGCGCTTTTGCCCACATTGACGTCATCGAAACAGGAGCCGAACCAGGCGGCCTGGATCAACGAACGCTCGATGCCCGCATCGGCCAGGGCCTCGTCGAAGGCCTCCACCATCAGGTCCTCGGGGCCTTCATTCCAGCGCTCGCCGAAGCGCGTGCACCCCATTCCGAGAATCGCGACTTTATCGCGTATGCCACTCGCCATTGTGCACCTCCTCACCCTTCAATCTGCGGGACGGCCTTCCAGAAATATCCGGTAAAGCCGCGCATCTGGTCGGCATAGCGCCGGCGGAAAGACATCTTGACCTTCATGCCCACCGTGATCTGGTTAAGGTTGCAGTCCGTGAAATCGAGCATGGTCCGGCCTCCGCCATCAAAGGCCACCATGCCGTAGACCGCCGGCGGATCGACCGAGGGGGACAGCAGATCGCCGGTGAACATGAGGATCGAGCCTTGCTTGTCGGCAAACTCATACTCATCGAACTCCTTGCCCAGGCACTCCGGCTTCACGCACACGGGCAGCGGCGGGAACTGGGCGGTGCCGCATTTGCGGCACTTGCACCCGGCCAGTGCTAGGATCATCTTCTTGCGCCGCCACAGCGCGGTCAAGGAGGTGTTGGGATTGGCCTCGCCCCGGATACCTAAGTCGGCGGTGATCAGGTCCCGGAACTTGGCGAACTTCTGGTAATTGGGCATCTCCACGCGCTGCGATAGACTGCCCTTGATGCCGCGCGGCCCTTTGAAGGCGGCGAGCTTATCCGTGGCCTCGAAGCCGAGCACGTCGCAGCCCTGGCCGAACCCGGCCACCAGGAGCTTGTCACCCGGCTGGGCGTCCTCTAAGGCGGAAACCAGCATCACCAGCGAATGGGCCGTGCCGGTATCGCCGCAGACCTCGTGCAGGTTGCCGTGCACCACGGCCGGGTCTGCTCCGATGGTTTTGGCGATCGCCTTATGCGTGCCGCTGAAGTAGCAGGGGTAGATCACCCGGGCGAAATCCTTGATGGAAAGCCCGGTCTTCTTCAGAAACCCGGCAATGGCCTGAGGGATGATCTTGCCGTAACCCTCATCGCGCACCCAGCGTTCTTCCCAGTTGTAGTCGTACGCATGGCCGCAGCCCTTGTAATGATCGATAAAATCGCAGTTGATGGAGTGGCTGCCCAGATAGCTGGCAATGACATCCTCTTTGCCCATCAGCAAGGCCGCGGCGCCGTCGCCGATGAACATCTCCTGCATGGTGGCCAGCTTGGCGCGCCGCTGGTCAGAGGCCGCCACCAGGATCGATTGTTTCTGTCCCGAGGCCAGGGCCTCCAAGGCGGTGATGGCCGCGGTGGTGCCGGCCTTCTGGCATGAGCCGAAATCGGCGTTCACCACGCCCTCTTCCGGGGCATTGAGTGCCGCGGCCAGGATACCCGCATTGAGCCGGTCGGCGAAAGGCAGGGTCGTGGAAGCCAAATACACGGCGTCAAGACGCTGCCGATCCTGGCCGGTCATGCAGTCCCAGGCCGCGGCCACGGCCATGCTCACCGCGTCCTCGTCCCAGTTGGCCACCGACTTCTCGCCCTGCGAGACCGCCATGATCACGGGAAAGTACCAGGCCATGTTCTGGATAATCACCATCCGGGAAAGCCGCAGGCGGGGAATATACCCCCCATACGATGTAATACCGATCATATGACCTCCTTTTTTAAAGGATTCTTGTTACACCTTCTGCTCAGGATCCTTGATCACGCCCTCGTCCAGCATGTTCGCTATCTCTTCTTCCGAGTAATCGAGCGACCGCACGACCTGGAGCGAGTCCCTTCCCAGGGCGCACCCCGCCCAGGGGTAGCGGGCGTTATCTTGAGAGAACTTGATCGGACAGGCGATCTGGCGGACGGTCTTGCCATCCGGGCCGGGGACATCGACCGTGAGCCCCCGCTGCCGCGCATGTTCGCTGGCAGCGGCTTCGGAAAAGCTCAGCACCGGCTCGGCGCAGGCGTCCCGGTCCTTGAACTTCTCGACCCAAAAGGCCAGGGGCTTAGAACGGATGACCGCTTGTATGCGCGCGCGGGCCTCTTCTATCCCGGGGAACTGCATGACGCCGCCGGGTATGAGATCGGGCAGCCCCAGGGCTTCGAAGAAGGCCTGAGAAAACTGGTCCTCAAGGCCGCCGAACGAGAGGTATTTCCCGTCCGCGGTGGCATAGAAGCCATACAGCGATCCGCCCGCCAGCACGTCCGTCTCATAATCGGGTTCCGCGTCGCCGGCCAGGACCCGGGTCCCGGCCAGGGCATGGTAGGCGAAGATGCTGTCGGTCATGGCTACATCAACATGCTGCCCGGTGCCGGTGCGCAGGCGCTGGATCACGGCCGCCAGGATGCCGGCCACGGTGTTGTGCGCGCCGGCGATATCGGCCACCGGTACGCCCATCAGGGCCGGACCTTTGTCCCTGGTGCCGGAATACCCCATGATGCCGGCCAGGCTCAGGTAATTGATGTCATGCCCGGCCCGGTCTTTAAAAGGCCCGCTCTGGCCATAGCCGGTCAGGGAACAATAGATGATGTCGGGTCTGATCCGCGCAAGGCTCTCATACGACAACCCCAGGCGCTCCATAACGCCGGGGCGGAACTGCTCCACGATGATGTCATAGCCCTTCTCCCGGATCAGGCGCGTGATGACATCGAGGCTTAAGGGGTGTTTGAGGTCCAGGGCCAGCGAGCGCTTGCCGCGGTTCAGGTGGGCATGTACGCAGGAGATGGTCTGCTCGGCGTCGAGGAAGGGCGGGACATAGCGCACCAGGTCGATCTTGGTGGGCGACTCCACCTTGAGCACGTCCGCGCCCAAGTCGGCCAGGGTCATGGTGGCCAGGGGCCCCGGCAGGAGGTAGGTGAAATCGAGGATCTTCAGTCCTTCGAGCAGCATGTCACAACCCGAGCTGACGGCTGATGATGAGCAGCATGATCTCAGAGGTGCCGGCATAGATGGTCTGGACGCGCGCATCGCGGAAGATGCGAGCGATTGCATATTCCTCCATATAGCCGTAGCCGCCGTGGAACTGGACGCACTGGCCAACCACGCGGTTGAGCATCTCGCAGATCCAGTACTTGGCCATGGAGGCCTTCATGACCACGTCGCGGTGCTGAAGGTGGTCGATCAGCAGGCTTTCCAGGAAGGTGCGGCCGAGCTCGACCTCGGTGGCCATCTTGGCCAGCTCGAAGGAGATGTACTGGAAGCGGCTGATGGGCCGGCCGAAGGCCTCGCGCGTCTTCGTAAAATCAATGGTGAGCCTCAAGGCCTCTTCAGCCCCCACCTGGGCGCCCATGGCGCAGACCAGACGCTCCTGCTGGAGCTTCTGCATGAGGTAGTAGAAGCCCTGGCCTTCCTGGCCCAGGAGGTTGGCGGCCGGAACACGGCAATCGACAAAGGCCATCTCGACCGTGTCCTGGGAATGCAGTCCGACCTTTTCCAAACGCCGGCCCTTCTCGAAGCCGGGGGTGCCGTCCTCGACCACGATCAGCGAAACGCCGGTATAGGGCGGGTTGGCCTGCGGGTCGGTCTTGGCGGCCACGATCACCAGATCGCAGTTGATGCCGTTGGAGATGAAGGTCTTCTGTCCATTGATGACATAGCTGTCGCCGTCACGAACAGCCGTGGTGCGGATGGAGGCCAGGTCCGATCCCGCGCCCGGCTCGGTCATGGCCACGGCCGTGATGATGTCTCCGCTGGCGCAGCCCGGCAGCCATCGCCCTTTCTGTTCGGCGGTGCCGAAGCTGAAAATATAGGGCACGACGATATCGGAGTGCAGGGGGAAGAAGAAGCCGCTGCAATGGGTGCGGGCCATTTCCTGGCACAGGATGTAGGAGTAGAGAAAATCCGCCCCGGTGCCGCCGTATTCCTCCGGCAGCCAGGGGCACAGGAACCCCTGGTCCGCGAAGCTTTTCCAGACCGTCTTGGGCACCAGGCCGTTCTTTTCCCATTCTTCGACATGCGGGGAGATTTGGCGCTCGAAGTAACGTTTGACCGCGTCGCGGAATAGACGATGTTCATCCGTGTAATGCGTATCCAGCAAGGACATGGGACCTCCCGGCAATCCTTTTTACCGAACACTTTAAAGGCGCTCAAAGGCTGTTTGCTGTTGCTCTTCGGATTCAAGCGCTGAGTTGTATTGCTGCTCCCAATATCATGCAATTACGACGATTATACCAATACCCATAATTATAAATGATCCGCGCCGGTTGTCAAGCTCTTTGTAAGCTTGTATTACAAATATGCCCATCGTGAAGCCGGCCGCCGGATGCACCGCCGACGCGCGCATCCAGGTTGCTTAAAATTTTTAACGCCTTATGACGCCAGGCCGTTCAAGTATCTGATCGTGTCAAAGATGATGCCGATGCCCTTCAGGAAGGCCTCGATCTCGATGCGTTCGTCATGCCCATGGATGGTATCGAGATCCTCGTGGCGCAGGAGCAGGGGGATAATGCCGTAAGCGGTGATGCCCCGCCGGCGGAAGAAACGCGAGTCGCTGAACCCCACGGAGAGGTTGGGCGCCACCACGGCCTGGGGATAGGTACGCCGGATGGCACACTCCAGGGCGGCGAAGAACTCCGTGTCCGCCGGAGAGCGCGACCCCGCCTCCTGCATGACGATTTCCATCTCATCATCCTTGAGCTTGAGGCGCCGTCTGATCCGCGCGAGAAAATCCCGCGGATTCGTCTCCGGCAGGAGCCTGAAATCCACGACGGCTTCGGCCCGCGAGGGCACGACATTCTCCTTCTGCCCGCTGAAAAGCATGTTGATGCTCATGCTGTTTGTCAGCATGCTGCGCATGGTCTTGATCCTCATGAAGAAGGGCTTGAGCAGCTTCCACACCAACGGGGAGGCCGAGCGCCTGAGCAGCCAACCGCTTACGGGGTTGTGCATATGCCGGCCGATCGTGACCAGCAGAGTTTCAATCTCAGGGGTTAAGACCGGTGTGTGCTTCCAGGTCACGAGGCGGTTCAACAAGACGGCCAGGCGATGCACGGCATGCACATCGGGCGGCATGGAACCGTGGCCGGCCTCGCCCCTGGTGACGATGCGCAACCAGATAGGGCCTTTTTCGGCCGTGCTGATGGGGAAGAGCGGTCGTTTGAGCCCGGCGTAATCGACTATTCCATAGCTGCCTTCGTTGAGCACGAACTCACAGGCCACCTCCTCGGGGTGGTTTTCGAACACCCACTTGGTGCCCAGAGAGCCGTTGGCCTCTTCATCCGCCACGGCCAGAAAGATAATGTCCCGACTGAGCTTAAGGCCGTTACGTTTGGCCCGCAGCAAGGCCATGAGCTGCATGATCCCCATGCCTTTCATATCCAGGGCCCCGCGGCCCCAGATAAAACCGTCCTTGATCACACCGCCGAAGGGCTCCACCGACCACTGGCCGCGCTCCACGCCCACCACGTCCATGTGGTTCAAAAGCAGCACGGGACGCTCGGCGCCGGCGCCCTTGAGCCTTGCCACCAGGCTGGCCCGTCCGGGAAGCGATTCATAAATGGTGTACGGGATGCCTTCCTTTTCAAGGATCGAACCCAGAAAACGGGCGGCCTCGATCTCATTGCCGGGCGGATTGGTGGTATCGATGCACAGATACTGCCGCAGGATCTCTATGGCCTCAGGCTGGTCGGCGAACATGTCCATGGATTGCACCTTTATAACACACCCGGCCTTTGCTTGTCGAACAAACTTCCATATGCGCCTTGCAGAGCGCCCGGATGTTGGGGTATACAGTTGCCGTGAAAGTCCTGATAATCACAAATAGTTATCCTGACAATATCGATTCCTACCGCGGCATCTTCATCAGGAAACTGGGCTTGGAACTGATCCGCCAGGGACTTGACGTGGTGGTGCTGACGCCGCGCGTTCTTCGTGACAGCCCGCGCCTGGAGAATGACGGCGGCATCAGGGTTCACCGCTTCTGGTATCCGAGCGGCGGCAAACCCCTGGGACAGTCAGGCGCCATCCCCATCATCCCTATGATGGTGTATATGCTTTCCGGCCTGTGCAAGGCCATCAGCGCAATCAGAAGCGAGCATCCGGATGTGATACACGGTAACTGGATCGTACCCACGGGATTGATCGCCGCCCTGGCCGGACGCCTGATGGGGGTGCCGGTGGTCAACAGCGCCCATGGCATGGACGTGCGGATCAGTGCGCGGTTTCCGGTCGGGCTGCTCTTCGATCTGGCGGTCAGGCTCTCCAGCAGGGTGACGGTGGTCTCGGAGGCGATGAAGAGCAGGCCCGGCTTGAGACAGGCCGACACGATTCCTTGCGGCGTGGACGAGTTGTTCTTCGCCGTACACCCGGCCTCCGAAAAAAACCGCATCGTATCGACGCGCAGTCTGGAGCCGATCTATAACCTCGCGACCTTGATCCGGGCCGTTCCGCTCGTCCTGGAACGTATCCCGGATGCGAAGTTTACGATCATCGGCGATGGTTCACAGGATGGCCTGCTCAAAAACCTGGCCGCCGATCTGGGCGTAACCGCGAGCATCGAGTTTATCGGCCGGCTCGAAAACACCGAAATCCCCGGCCATATGAGCCGGGCCAAGGTTTATGTCTCCACCTCCCTGGCGGACGGCACCTCCATCTCGCTCCTGGAGGCCATGGCGGCCGGGCTCATACCGGTGGTGAGCGACATCGATGCCAACCGGCCGTGGATAACGCATGGTGAGGACGGATTTTTCTTTCCGGCTGGCGACTCCCAGGCCCTGGCCGAGCAGATCGTCCAGGCCATGCGCGGACACATCGCAGCCGCGGCGCTTGAAAACAAGCAGGCCTTGATGAAGCAAACCATTGCCTGGCCGCATATCGCCGAAAGGTATATCAACCATTATCGGGCTTGTCTGAAGCCTCGGAAGGCTGATTAAAGATTTACCCGGCTGGTTTCGAATGATATGTATCGGAATAGAATATGGCATTACCATACATTGAGATCATGTTTACTGCCCTAAAAACACCAGGGATGGCGGAGCATTTCATTTACCGCGTCTGAAAGACCGGCAAACCTCGCAAATATTCAACCATGATGCCCAACAATACCGACATCCTGATCCAACCTAAGAAGGGATTTGATGTAATCAATCCCAAGGAACTTCTTGAATACCGCGACCTGCTCATCTTCCTTGTGATCAGGGATATAAAAGTAAAATACAAACAGACTGTTCTCGGTGGCTTATGGGCCATCATCCAGCCGTTTTTCATGATGGTGATATTCACCCTGTTCTTCGGGAAGCTCGCCAAGATACCATCCGATGGCGTTCCTTACCCTGTCTTCAACTTCGTTGCCATGGTCGCGTGGACATACTTTTCCACTGCCATCAACAATGCCGGCAATAGCATCGTGGGATCCAGCAATCTCATCTCCAAGGTTTACTTCCCCCGCATCTTTATACCCCTCACGCCGGTGATAGCGGGTTTGCTGGACTTCTTGATCGCCTTTGTGGTCCTTTTAGGGATGTTGGCCTTCTTCCACATTTCTCCCTCGATTACCATCCTGATACTGCCGGTCCTGGTCATCCTTCTGGTTTTTACCGCCAGCGGTGTCGGACTGGTGCTGGCGGCCCTCAATACCAAATACCGGGATATCAAGTTCACGATCCCGTTCCTGGTCCAATTCTGGATGTTTGCCTCACCGATCGTATACCCCACTTCCATGGTCCCTCAAAAATATCGCATGCTCTATGCCATCAATCCCATGACCGGTATTATCGAGGCCTTGCGATCCTGCCTCTTGGGCGGGCGCTTCCCGCTGGATTTGGTTCTGGTCTCTGTGGCAGTCAGCACCATCATCTTCATGGTGGGTCTGGTCTATTTCAAGAACGTGGAACGTTTCTTTGCAGACATCATATAATCGCTTGCTTTACAGGCAGCCAAGGGGATTTTAAAACCATGTCCGAACCGATCATCCAGGTTCAGAATCTCTCTAAGATCTACCGTCTCGGCATGCAACAACAGGCAGCCACGTCATTCCGTGAGGCCCTGGTCGAAATGGTGAAAGCCCCGTTCAAGAATCTCCGTGAATTAAGAAGCCTGACAAGATTCGATGACGCTGAAAGTCAATCATCACAAACGAGTGTGCCGCCACATGACGTGATTTGGGCGCTGCGGGATGTATCCTTCGATGTTGAGCAAGGGGACGTCATCGGTATTGTCGGGAGAAATGGGGCCGGCAAAAGCACCTTCCTGAAGATCCTCAGCCGCATCACTGAACCCACATCAGGGACGATCAGGCTGCGCGGAAGGGTTTCAAGCCTTCTGGAAGTCGGCACCGGCTTCCACTCGGAGCTGACCGGCAGGGAGAACATCTATCTCAACGGCACGATCCTGGGTATGCGCAAACAGGAGATCGACCGGAAGTTTGATGAAATCGTCGCCTTCAGCGAGATCGAGACGTTCCTGGACACACCGGTAAAACGCTATTCCAGCGGCATGTACGTGAGGCTGGCCTTCGCTGTTGCGGCCCACCTTGAACCGGAGATCCTGGTCGTTGACGAGGTGCTTGCCGTCGGTGACATCAACTTTCAGAAAAAATGCCTGGGGAAAATGGGGGATGTCGCCAGACAAGGCCGAACGGTGCTGTTTGTGAGTCACAACATGATCGCCATTCAGAGATTATGTGAAAAGGCCATATGGTTGGATCGAGGCGTACTGGTCAAGAGTGGCGACGCCAATGACGTGGTTACCCAGTACATAAAAGGCGGCGATGACTACCTGAATGGCCGGGTATGGTTCAGACAAACCCCCGCACCAAGCAACGAAAAGGCCTTTCTGAAGTCCATAAAATTACTTACCTCATCCAATCAGATCGCCGAGATCGTCGATATCAAGGATCCCGTGATTGTTGAAATCGAATATGCCGTGCAAAAAGCGGACACCCTCCTGAACCTCTCGCTATCACTTTATACCCCGGACGACATTCATGTCTTCACCTCCGCATCGATCAATGACCCGAACGGGTCTCCGAGAAACCATCATATCGGCCTGTATCAGAGCACCTGCATCATCCCAAGCCATTTACTGAATCAAGGCCATTACATCATGAGCATAGTATTGGTTGAATATGGACACCGCATCATAGAACAGGCCGATCGTGTGGTATCAATTGACATGATCGATTCCGGCTCACAGCGCGGGCACAATTTTGGACATTGGGGCGGTATTGTGCAACCGCGATTAGAATGGACTACCGACTTTGTCGGCAATTCCAGCCGGACATGATCGGCACGGGAACCGCAGAGGCGGCATAGACATATCAATCAATAATCAATATATTTATCATCACGTTTGAGCCAGGAACGCACGGGGATCGTAGGCCTCGTGATGCAAGGGGATTGGAGGTCATATGGAAAAATACAATCTTCCCGGTGTGACCACGTATGAATTTACAAAGATTATTGGCATCGAAAATATCACCTTCGGCGTACATATCATCATCGATGATTTTGTCATGATCCATGCCAAGAAAAAAATGGAAATCGGGGATTATGTGCATATCGCGTGCTTCTCCTCCATTCTTGGAGGTGAAGAATTTATCATGGGCGATTTCTCCGGATTATCAGCGGGTTGCCGTATCTTTACCGGATCTGAAGATCTCAAGAATTGGGGTTTTGGAAATCCGACAATCCATGAAAGCTATCGAAATGTCCATAGGGCGCCGGTCATCATTGAGAAATTTGCCTGCATCGGGGCAAACTCCGTCGTATTACCCGGCGTCATTATCGGTGAAGGGGCTTCAGTCGGTGCCAATTCGGTCGTGACCCGCGACATCGCGCCCTGGGGGGTATACATCGGCAATAAAAAAATCGGCGAAAGAAATAGAAGCGGCGTATTGGAAAACTATCAGAAATTTCTAAACAGCTCACCATCGCACTATGAATAAAGACACCTATCTGCGTGGGATAAAACGTTTAGGAACCAGTTGCGCCCCCCCGGCTTGCCTGTCTTTCTATAAACACATGCGTTCTCGTCGAGAATTCCAATCCGCCAAGCGGAAAATAAAAGGGCATACCAGACTGCATCTCGCCTGTGGCAACCATATTCTGACTGGATGGGCCAATATCGATCTCCTGCCACACAAGGGGGTCATTTCCTACGACTTGACCCGTTCATTCCCGGTAGGATCGGCAACCATTCAATTCATCTTCACGGAACATTTCATCGAACATTTGTCTTATGAAGACTGCCATAGGTTTTTGTCGGAATGTCAACGGGTTCTCGTCCCCGGTGGGGTCATCCGTCTCAGCACCCCCGATCTGAGAAAGCTGATCAATGAATACCTGGCTGAAAATCTCACCACCTGGACGGATGTAGGCTTCGCGCCGGCGACACCCTGCCGTATGATGAACGAGGGGATGCGATTGTGGGGCCACCAATTCCTCTATGATGTCAAAGAACTGGAAAACCTCCTGAGCGAAAGCGGCTTTGGGAAAATAACGCAACTCCCCTGGCGGGAAAGCGGCTATGCTGAACTCATGCATCTGGAATGCCGGCCATATCATGGTGAACTTATCATCGAGGCGATAAAAGGATAGTGTGATGCCGAAAGAAACGTACCAACCATTTCGTGAACCCATCTATATCACCCGACCGCTCCTCCCCGACGTGGATGTTATCCTTGAGAAACTACGCGAAGTGTGGGCTTCCCAATGGCTGACCAATAACGGCCCCCAGCACCAGATCTTTGAGCAAAAACTCCTGGAGTCGCTGAGGGTCCCCTATCTTTCGCTTTTTAACAACGGGACCATCGCCCTCATCGTGGCCTGCCAGAGTCTGCGTCTTTCCGGTGAAGTGATTACGACCCCCTTCTCTTTCCCCGCCACCCCCCATGTTCTGGCCTGGAATAATATCAGGCCGGTATTTTGCGATATCGAGCCGACGACCCTCAACATCGATGCCGACAAAATCGAATCCATGCTGACACCCCAGACCACGGGCATCCTGGCCGTCCATGTATTTGGCACGCCGTGTAATGTGATCAAGATCCAGGAAGTAGCCGACCGATACGGATTAAGGGTCATCTATGATGCCGCGCATGCATTCGGAGTCGAGATTGGAGGACGGGGCATCGGCACGTACGGAGATATCTCCATGTTCAGCTTCCACGCCACGAAACTCTTCCATACCGCGGAAGGGGGTGCGCTTACCTTTAATGATCTCCACCTGAAGTCCCGCATAGACCTCCTGAAAAACTTCGGAATAAAGAATGAAAATGAGGTTGTAATGCCTGGGATTAACGGCAAGATGACCGAGATACAAGCCGCCCTTGGGCTTGTCTTGCTGGACTATGTTGACGGGGAACGGAGGAAAAGAGCCGGCCTCCTCAAGACATATCGTGAGTGTCTGGAAGGTGTGGACGGCCTGTCGTTCCTTCCCTATGACATGGACGGGGTAGAAAAGAGTTTGCAGTATTTCGTCATACGGATCGATGAAAAGCTCTTCGGCTGCTCCAGGGACCGCGTATATGAAGAATTCAAGAAATATAATGTGTTCACGAGAAAGTATTTTTTCCCGTTGTGCAGCGCCTACACCTGCTACAAGCATCTCCCATCATCCAGTCACGCCAACCTCCCCGTAGCCGAAAAGATTGCTTGCGAGGTCTTGTGCATGCCGTTTTACGGAGGACTGAGCGTTGATGACGTGGTAAGGATTTGCGACATCCTGAAAAGCTTACGCCATCAATAATCTTAGTTGATCGTGACACCGGAATATGATTACTGAATATCGTACAATCGCAGATATCGGCTGGAAAGTCAGCAACCGTGAATCCAATCCGTCATAGTCCCCTGGAGGCCTGGTCCACCGAAGCGCCCCTGGTCAGTGTGGCAATGATCACGTACAACCAGGCCGAGTACATTACTCAAGCCATTGAGAGCGTCCTGATGCAGGCGACGAATTTTCCCGTGGAGTTGGTGATCGGTGAGGATTGTTCGACGGATGCCACGCGCGGCATCGTACAGGAGTATGCCGCAAGACATCCTGATATCATCCGACCCATACTGCATGCGCAGAACATGGGCATGGGCCGAAATGCAGCAAGTGTCTTTCAATCCTGCCGCGGAAAGTATATTGCCGTGTTGGAGGGCGATGACTATTGGACAGACAAACACAAGCTCATGCGCCAAGTGGAATTTATGGAGCGCGAACCTGATTGTGCCGTCTGTCACCACCGCATCCTGGCCACGGGCAATTCTTCGAGCGCCGACAGTTATGAGTATCCGCCGGAGCAATGGCGGCGGGAGCGGGTCGATGGGGATGAGTTGCTGGATGTGAACTTCATTCAGACCTGTTCCGTGCTTTACCGCGCGGCAACATTTCCCACCCTGACTGAAGATTTTATCCATCTGCAGGTCCTCGACTGGCCGATTGCCATAATCAGTTCGCGCCATGGATGGGTAGGTTATCTCGACCGATGCATGGCGGTGTACCGACTTCATGCCTCAAGTTCCTGGCAGGCCAAGCCCTTCGAACAGCGTTGCTATCACACCTTGAAGATGTTTGAAGTGGTGGAACAGGCTATTCAGAGTTCCGAACGGGAACACGTGTCGGACCGACTCAATAAGACCAGGCTTCAGATGGCTTCTGCATGCCGGGGTGATCACCAGCCGGCATGGACGCGCAAGGTGGCGCGGATCTGCCTGAATCGCGCCCGAGCGAAGGGATGTAAAAGGCGGTATGCGTTTCTTCTCAGAGCTGCCATATTGTTTCTGACAACCGTTCTGCCGCCAAGGTTGGCACATTTTTTATTTCTGGCAACCGTTCTGCCGCCAAGGTTGGCACGTTTTGTCAGGCGAAAAGCGCTTTCCCTGCGGAATCAGTGCGCCCGCTCATCGCATATATGAACCCTATTGACGTCGAGGTTCTGCTTTCCACATACAATGGGGAACGCTTCCTGAAACAACAGCTGGATTCTATCATGGCCCAAACATATCCGGCATGGAGAATCCTTATACGCGACGATGGTTCTACGGACAAAACCATTGAGATTTTATCACTCAATGCCAAGCAGGATCCGCGCATCCAATTTCTGCTCAACGACATCGGCCATCGCGGAGCATGCCGGAGCTTCGCCTCCTTGATACAACACGCCACAACTCCCTACAGCATGTTCTGCGACCAGGACGACATCTGGTATCCAGAAAAGATACAGACCATGATGTCTGCGATGCACAAGGCCGAAGAAAAGTTCCCCTCCGCCCCGCTGTTAATTGTCGCTGATCTTAACGTGATCGATGAAGATCAGCGCATGATTGCCCCCTCCTTCTGGAAATACCAGGGTTTATCTCCTCAAACGGGCAGCTCCTTTGCATCTCTGGTAATCCGGAATAAATTCCCAGGATGCTCCATGCTCCTGAACCAGACCCTCCGTGAAATTGTCCTGGACATCCCCGAACAAGCCGTCATGCATGATTGGTGGATCGCCATGGCGGCCGCGGCCTTCGGACACATAATCATCATTCCAAGGCCATTGACATATTACCGGCAGCACCAGTCCAACACGATTGGAATCAGCCGTGACCATAAGCTCTCTAAGATCCTTTTCAGCATAGCCCGGAGCATGTATGGGATCGTCACACGCCGACCAATCGTCATGAACAAGTTAAACCAGCTCACCGAACTGCCTGAGATTGCTACAAGCAAAGCCTTCCGTGAACGCTATGCGCACAAGCTGACGCAACAGCAGATGGCCTTGCTCGACAGCCTTAACCGGTATTCACTCATCGGCATTTTTCGCTATCGTATCTTCCGCCAGCCGCCGGCCTCAAATATCAAACTGCTGCTTGTGCTCTTGTTCCTGAAGGTCAAGCGGTTGCGCGCTCACAGAGAAGAACCCTCAGGTGGCCGACATGCCCGATAACGTATGGGCCATTGTCGTTGCCTTCAACGATTCTGAAGGATTGAAACAATGTATCGTTGCCCTGAACGAACAGTCACCTGCTGTGGAGAAAATCGTCATCATTGATAACAACGCCTCCTATTGCGTTAAGGACATTGTAGACTCCGTCGTATGCTCGAAACAATCATCGGTAAGCGTTATCGCTACTAGTCGTAATCTCGGTTCGGCAGGGGGATTTTCACTCGGCATGGAACAGGCCTTTGCGCATGGGGCGGAATGGATCTGGCTGCATGATGAAGACGATTATCCTGAAAAGGATTGCTTGGGAAAACTCCTTTGCCGGTCCAACGGGATGATCCGAGTACCTCAAATCATCGATCCGAAGACCGGAAATATATTGCACTACTTTAAAAGAATTCAAGGCCGTCTGGGGCATTTCCATCCGGCCCCCCCGTATCGGGTAGATGTCGATGTCGCCGGCACGGCGGGTCTCTTCATTAATCGTGAAGCCATCGCACGCATCGGAGTGTACGATCCCGATTTTTTTGTCGGGTATGAAGATTACGAGTATTGTCTCAGGGCCAAAGCGGCGGGGTTGCCCATACACGTTGTCACCGAGGCGGTGGTCTTCCACCCCGATCATCAGTCACCGACTTTTTCCGGATATTCCCATCTTGACCACATCCGGGCCTATCTGCCCTCTTTCTGGGGTATCATCCGTAAGGGATCGCCCCGTGATGCCTATGCCACACGGAACTACATTATCGTAAGCAAACGCTACAAACCGCTTCCGATCATATGCTTGGAGATGCTGCTGAGCTTGTGTATCCTACCGTTTTTGAAGATAGTCGACCAGCGTATACGTCTTTGCACAACCTTGAAAACATACCTCAAAACGCTATGTGTCGGATAGTCGGCATCTGGGATCTCAAAGGCTCAGGCGATCTGGCCTCCAACTGCGCACATATGCGTGACATGCTCTGCCGTGGCGGGCCGGATGATGCAGGGCTCTTTGTCGACCGGACAGCCAACCTGGCGCTCGGCCACCGACGACTGTCCATCATCGACCTTTCTCCCACCGGCCATCAGCCCATGACCACCCCTGATGGGATTTATACCATCTGCTATAACGGCGAGGTCTATAATTACCGGGAGATCCGCAGTGCATTCGAGCTGCAGGGCATCCGCTTCCGTGGGACCTCGGATACCGAGGTGATCCTGCAGGCCTTTGCCGCGTGGGGGCCGGCCTGTGTCGAACGTTTCATCGGCATGTTCGCCTTCGCCCTCTGGGACTCCCGCCAACCGGCGCTCTATCTCTTCCGTGACCGCATCGGCGTCAAGCCCCTCTACTACTACCGGCACGATGGGATCTTCGCTTTTGCCTCCGAACTCAAGGCCCTGCACGCCGCCCTATCAGACAGGCTAGAGATCGATCCGGCCGCCCTCGGAGAGTTCCTCAACTATGGCTATATCGCGGGTCCGCGCTCTATTTATCGCCACATATGCAAGCTTGAGCCGGGCCACTGGCTCAAAGTCTCAGCCGGCCTTAACCTCGAGAAGCACTGCTACTGGTCAATCGCAGATGCGTACGCACAGGCGCCTGCGCGCCTCAATGAAAATGACGCCGCCGATGCCCTGGAAGAACTCATGGTGGATGCCTTCCAGAAGCGGCTCATCGCCGACGTGCCGGTGGGCGTCTTTCTCTCGGGCGGCATCGACTCCTCGCTCGTGACCGCCATCCTAGCCCGCCACGCCAAGACCCCCATCAAAACCTTCACCATCGGTTTCGCCGAACAAAACTATGACGAGTCCGGTTGGGCCAGGCGCATCGCCCGGCACCTGGGGACCGAGCATACCGAGCAGATCGTCACCCCCGCGGACGCCAAGGCTGTTCTGCCACTCTGGAGCGAGATCTATGACGAACCCTTCGGCGATATCTCCGGCATCCCCACCTCCATCGTTGCCCGCATGACCAGAGAGCACGTCAAGGTCAGCCTCTCGGCCGACGGCGGCGACGAACTGTTCTGCGGTTACCCACGCTACCGTCTCATGCACCGGCTGGAACGAACGCTCAATCCCCTGCCGAACGTGCTTGCGCATACGGCGGGGGCGGCGCTGAAAATCTTGGGGAACGGAATTGCAGTCGATATTGCGCGCTTCTCCCCGTGTCTGAGATTACCGGCGCTCAAGGACCGACTGCGCAAGTTGCAGGCCGTGCTGGGCGGATGGCAAGGCAACGCCGGCAGCGCCTACCCTTATGCCATAGGCTACTTCCTGCCGCATGAAATACCGGCTCTGACCGGCTGCTATGTCAATCCCCGGCCATCCTTGGATGCCGACAATCTCCTGACCGCCATGATGCGCTGGGACCTCAGGCACTATCTGCCGGAAGATATCCTCACCAAGGTGGACCGCGCCACCATGTTCAACTCCCTGGAAGGCCGCGACCCCTTTCTGGACCACCGCCTCGTGGAGTATGCCGTGCGCCTACCGCTGGACCTGACCTACCACGGTGGAACCATGAAGTACCTGCTCAAGAAGGTCCTCGCCCGCTATCTGCCGACGGAATTGTTCGATCGACCCAAACAAGGCTTCGCCGTGCCGATCTACTCCTGGCTGCACAACGATCTCATGGATATGGTGGACAGATTCCTCAACCCCGATGCGCTTGAGAGCCAGACCCTCGTCGATCCGGAAACCGTGGCGCAGACCGTGGCCGAGTTCAAGCGCCAAAAGGGATCGATCGCCGTGGACCGCATCTGGCTCCTGCTGGTATTCATGATGTGGCGGCAGCGCTATGCCTGAGGCTCATCCCATCCGCATCCTCCATCTGATATCTACCCTTGATACGGGTGGGGCCGAACGGAACCTTGCCCATCTGGTGATACGGATGGACCGCTCCTTGTTTGAAAACCAGGTCGTATCAATGACCGCTGACGGACCGATCGGGGAAAAGATCAGGGCGCAGGGTGTCCCGGTTGACATACTCGATCTGCGCAAAGGACTGCCTGATCCGCGGGGCATCAAGCGTTTGGGAAAGATAGTGCGCGCATTCAAGCCGAATATCATTCAGACCTGGATGTATCACGCCAATCTGCTGGGATGCTTCTTTTCAAAGCGCACCCCTCTGATCTGGAACCTGCGCTGCTCGGACATGGACCTCAACCACTACGGGCCCATCTATCGGCTTGTAGTGCGCCTGGGCGCCTGGTGCGCGCGCATCCCGGATGCCGTGATCGCAAATTCTTACGCCGGGGAGTCCTCCCATACAGGTATCGGCTACCACCCCAGACGCTGGAAGATAATCCCCAACGGCTTTGATACGGCGCTCTTTCGCCCCGATCCCACAGCCCGTGTACAAGTCAGGCAGGAACTGAATATCCCGCACAACGCCATTGTCATCGGCCTGATCGCGCGCCTTGACCCCATAAAGGACCACCCGACATTCTTCTCCGCTGCCCGCATCCTCCTGGAGAAGCACCCCGATGTCCATTTCGTGCTTGCCGGACGGGGGGTCGAGGTGTCCAATCCTTCCATCCAGCCAAGGCTGAAAGACATGTCCGGCAATCTGCACCTCCTGGGAGAGCAGCGAGAAGTACATCGAATCATGGCCAGTCTCGATATCGCCACGTCTTCTTCTTCAAGCGAGGGTCTGCCCAACACCATTGGTGAAGCCATGGCCACCGGTCTGCCCTGCGTAGTAACCAATGTGGGAGACTCAGGACTCCTGGTTGACAAAACCGGAGTTGTTGTCCCTCCCCGGAATCCTGAAGCCCTTGCGCAGGCATGGACCGGCCTCATTGACGCCGGACCTGAATACCGCACCAATCTGGGGCACTTGGCACGTGAACGCATCCAGACGCAGTACGGTATGGCGGCCATGGTAGGGCGGTATGAGAATCTTTACAGAGGTATCAAAAAAGACTATGAAGCCGACTTAAGAGGATCGTTATGCAGAAGATGAAAATGTCGCTATGTGTTACGATACTATCCGTTTGTTTGGTGGTGTCCGGCTGCGCCACGGCGCCGATAACCGGCCGCACCCAGCTGTTGATCGTGCCCGAAAGCGATGAGATCGCGCTGGGCCTCAAGTCTTATCAGGAGACGCTTTCCAAGGCCAAACTCTCGCGCGATCCGCAGGTCAACGTCCAGGTCAAGCGCGTGGGCACGCGCATTGCCCGGGTGGCCAACCGGCCGGACTATAACTGGGAATTCACGGTCATCGACGACCCCAAGACCGCCAATGCCTTTGCCCTGCCCGGCGGCAAGGTGGCGGTCTACACAGGCCTGCTGCCCTACACCAAAGACGACAACGGCCTGGCCTTTGTCATCGCGCACGAAGTCGCGCATGCCATCGCCCGCCACGGCGGTGAGCGCATGAGCGAACAGCTCTTCATCCAGCTCGGACAGCAAGGCCTCAATCTGGCCATCGCCAACAAGAGCGCGGCCGCCGTGCAGGCCATCAACCTGGGGTACGGCCTGGGCACACAGCTTGGCGTGACATTGCCCTTCTCCCGGACCCAGGAGCTGGAGGCCGACCACATCGGCCTGATCCTTATGGCCAAGGCCGGCTATGACCCGCGCGAGGCGCCCAAGTTCTTCGAACGCATGATGGCCGGTCAATCAAAGCAGAACCTGGAATTTCTCTCTACCCACCCCGCGGACGAACGCCGCATCCGGGACCTCAAGAACCTCATACCCCAGGCCATGCCGTACTATAAACAGTAGCGACTCAGGGCCTCCTTCTCAGAAGACCTGCAAGGCCCGGTGCGTGCGCCTTTTTTATTGGCACATGCACCGGGCCTTTTTGCATTCAGATGTCTTCGGGAATGGGCGCCCCCAGTATTTTCATCACCTCTCCGGCCGCCGCAACCGGGTCCTCGGCCTGCATCAGGCGCTCCATCAGAAAGCTGCCCACGATCACTCCATCGGCAAACCTCATGATCGCATCGACCTGGGCGGAGCTCCCCACGCCGAAGCCTACGCATACGGGCAGATCGGTCAATGATTTGATGGCCTTTACATTACCTTCCAACTCTGGCGGCATAAGTGTGCGTGCGCCCGTGACCCCTTTGACCGCCACGGCATACACAAACCCTCGGCACTGAGAAACAATTTCGCGTTGGCGTTCGGCGGGGGTGGTGGGCGCGACCAGGCGGATGAGGTCCAGACCGGCATCCTGGGTAAGCACAAAGAGGGCACCGGCATCGGCGGGCTCGTCCGGGATGATGACACCGCTGACGCCGGAGGTCTTCAGCCGCCGCAGCGTGGGAGCCAGACCGTGGCGCATCAGCGGATTGATATAGGACATGATGACAAGCGGAACCTGACATTGAGCCGCCCACCCGGGCAGGTGCTCGAAGAGGTCCTCCATCTTGAAGCCGGCGTCAATGGCACGCTTCGAGGCCTGCTGCAGCACCGGCCCATCGGCCATGGGGTCGGAAAACGGGATGCCGATCTCTATGGCCGCGGCCCCGGCTTTGGCAAGGGATTGAATGATTTTGCCGGTGGTTTCCATGTCCGGCAGACCGGCCGTCACATACGGGATGATCGCCCGCCTGTTGCTCAGAATCGCTTCAGAAATCATAACCCCTCCTCCAATACCGTATGCAGATCCTTGTCGCCCCGGCCGGATAGATTGACGATCACACAGGCGCCGGGATGGTCTTGGGCATAGATATTCAGGTAGGCGATGGCGTGCGCCGACTCCAGGGCCGGGGCGATGCCCTCCAGCCGGTTCAGGAGCGCGAATGCCGCCAAGGCCTGCCGGTCATCGACCAGTCCATAGCGCGCCCGGCCGCTCATGGCCAGGAAGCTGTGCTCGGGCCCGACACCGGGATAGTCCAGTCCGGCGGCCACGGAATGGGTCGGCAGCACCTGTCCGTCCCCGTCCTGCAGCAGGTGCAGGCACGCGCCGTGCAGCACGCCGGGGAAGCCGAAGTTGATGCTGGCCCCGCTGTGAACGCCGTTGCCGTAGGCCTCGACGCCGATCAGCTCGACCGGGTCGTGCATGAAGCCGGCAAAGATCCCGATGGCATTGCTGCCCCCGCCCACGCAAGCGATGACGGCCTGCGGCAGTGCCCCCTTCTTGGCCAGGATCTGTGCGCGTGCTTCGGCGCCGATGATGGACTGGAAGCGCTTGACCATGGTCGGATAGGGGTGCGGGCCGATGGCGGAGCCGATCAGGTAGTAGGTCGTATCCACGTTGGTGACCCAGTCGCGGATGGCCTCGCTGGTGGCGTCCTTGAGCGTGGCCGAACCCGTGGTCACCGGGACCACATCGGCCCCTAAGAGCCGCATGCGCTCCACATTCAGGCGCTGGCGCTGCATATCTTCCGACCCCATATACACCGCGCACGGCATGCCGAATAGGGCGCAGACCGTGGCCGTGGCAACGCCGTGCTGACCGGCGCCGGTCTCGGCGATGATGCGCGCTTTGCCCATGCGCCTGGCCAGCAGGATCTGCCCGATGGCATTGTTGATCTTATGGCTGCCGGTATGGTTCAGGTCCTCGCGCTTGAGCCATACCTCCAGGCCGCAATGCGCACTAAGCCGCCGCGCTAGACTGAGCGGCGACGGGCGGCCGACGTAATCCTCCATCAAGCCTTCAAACTCGGTCCAGAAGGCCGCTTCGTTGAAGGCGCTTTCCATGGCGTTCTCAAGCTCCACCAGGGCGGGATACAAGGTTTCGGGCACATACTGCCCGCCGAATTCGCCGAAATATCCTTTCATCTCCGTGCCTCCTTGATAAACCGTTCCATCAATCCTGCATCCTTGATACCCGGAGTTGCTTCCACACCGGAGCTTACGTCCACGCCGGCCGGGTGCGCCCTGGCGATGGCCTGGCGCACGTTATCCGGGGTCAGGCCGCCCGCCAGGATATAGGGGTAACTGCGCGGCAGCCACTCAGTCGTCTTCCCGGTCCCCCTGCTGGCGTCGATCATGATGCGGCAAGGATAATCTCCCACCGTGGATCTGGCGGCCGCATGGCGGAGCGCACCTTGCCGCCTGTGGTTTCGATGAACCACCTCTTCCAGCCGCTCCGGATCGCTGATTGCATGAATGATCTCGAACCGCTCGGCCAGAAGCGCGTGGCCGGGGGTGAGCTCGCCATGCAATTGGATGCTGTGCAGCCCCAGGGCTTGGCCGATGCTCAGGATCAGCCGGGGGTCTTCATGCGTGAACACCCCGACCTTCTCCACCCAGTGGATGCCCTTGATCCAGGTCTTGAGGTCATCAACATCGGCGCGGCGCGGACTTGAGGTCAGCACGAAACCGATGGCATCGGCCCCGAGCTGTACGGCCGCCTCGGCATCTTCCCGGCGGGTGATCCCGCAGATCTTCACCCACATGCGAAGATGTCCTTCCGGAAGGCCTCATCCGCCATGGCCCGTCCGATCAGGGCCGCGTCATAGCCCATGGAGCGGAGCTCTTTAAGCCTTATTCCCGACGTGATGCCGCTTTCGGCCACCGTGATCACGCCTGTCGGAATCAGGCCGATCATATCCTCATGGTGTTCGGGTCGCACCTTGAGCGTGGCGAGGTCGCGCGAATTGACGCCGATGATCCGCGCCCCGATAGCCAGGGCCTTTTCCAGGCCCTCCGGACCGTGCACCTCAACCAGGACGTCCATCCCCTGATCCCGTGCGCTGTGGTAAAGGGCGGCAAGCTCGCCCGAGCTCAGCAGCTCGGTGATGAGCAGGCAGGCGTCCGCCCCGGAGGCCCGGCCGGCCACGATCTGGCGTTCGTCCACGATGAAGTCCTTCATGAGCACCGGCAGGCCGCACCGGCGTCTGATCTTGGGTATGAAGGCCAGATTGCCGGAAAAATAGTGCGGTTCGGTCAGGCACGAGATCGCCTTAGCTCCCAGGTCCGCATACTGCCTGGCCAACACCCCGGGTTTGGCGGTGATGCCCAGGTTGCCCTCGGCCGGGGTGGCGTACTTGACCTCGGCGATAACGGCCATGTCATGGAGCACCGGCTTAAACGGCCTTAAGGGGTAGTCGTCTTCCTTGACGATCTTGAGCTGAGCGGCCCTTTGTTTGGCGCGCCCGTACATCTCAGCCAGGAAATCCATACCCGGCCTACCCTTCCATGTGCCGTACGCGGTTCAAGGCCGACAAAGCCGCCCCTTCGTCGATCACACGACCCGCCAGGCCCAGGCCTGACTGAATATCGGGGACTGCGCCCAAGGCCATGAAGGCGGCCCCGGCATTGATCAGGACGCTCTCCCGGCATGCCCCCCTCTTTTCTCCCGTGAACACGGCCTTGATCAAACGGGCCGATTCCTGCGGGGTGCCGACGCGCAGCTCTTCCAGGGATCGGGCGCGGATGCCGAGATCCTGCGGCAAAATCGTGCCGGTCGTAATCCGGCCTTCAGACAGTCTGGCGTATTCGGTGGGCCGCACGATGCAGACCTCGTCGATACCGCTGTGCACCACCATGGCGCCCTTGAGGCCCAGGAGCTTCAAGGTCTCGATCATGGGCATAATGAGATCGCGACTGAACACGCCGATAAGCTGATAGGCCGCCTGAGCCGGATTGGACAGCGGCCCCAGGATATTGAACACGGTCTTGATACCCAGCTGCTTGCGGGCCGGCATGGCGAACTTCATGCTCGGATGGTAGCTGGGGGCGAAGAGAAAGGCGAAACCCTTGTCCCGTATGGCCTCAGCCGCCTCTTGCGGCCCCAGGTTGATGGGCACGCCCAGGGCCTCAAGGCAGTCGGCGCTGCCGGAAGACGAACTGACCGAGCGGTTGCCGTGTTTGGCCACCTTGTATCCGGCGCCGGCTAGGACAAAGGCCGCGGCCGTCGAGATATTGAAGGTCGAAGCGCCGTCACCCCCGGTCCCGCAGGTATCCACCACATCGCAGCCCACCTCGACGGGCAAGGCCTTGGCGCGCATGATCCTGGCCGCGGCCGCGATCTCGTCAGGCTTTTCGCCCTTGGCCCGCAAGGCCACCAGAAAGGCCCCGATCTGGACATCCGGGACCTGGCCCGACATGATGTTCTCAAAGGCCTGCTCCATCTCTAAGGCGCTCAAATCCTGTCCGGCAATCAGCTTCTCAATGTATCCTTTCATAATTCCTCCCTGGTAACGGCGCTGAAGGCGCGCAGGATATCGTAGCCATACTCGGCGGCGATCGATTCGGGGTGGAACTGCACTCCATAGAGCGGGTAGTCCGCGTGCTTGAGGCCCATGATCTCACCGTCTTCCGACAAGGCGCAGATCTTGAGGGATTCAGGACAGGTGTGCCGGTCCACCACCAGCGAATGGTAGCGCACGGCCTTGAAATGCCGCGGCAGACCGGCGAAAAGTCCGCTTGAGTCATGCGTGATGGTGGAAAGCTTGCCGTGCATGACCCGGCCGGCATGGACGATCCGGCCGCCGAAGGCCTCGCCCAGGCACTGGTGGCCGAGGCAGACCCCCAGGATGGGCACCCTGGTATGATAATGACGGATGACCTCAAGCGAAATACCGGCCGATTCCGGCGTACCCGGACCGGGCGATATCACGATCCCCCGCGGACCCAGCGCTTCGATCTCAGAGATGGTCACGGCGTTGTTGCGGCGTACCACCACCTCTTCTCCAGATGAGACAAACGCCTGGACGATGTTGAAGGTGAACGAATCGAAATTATCGATCATGAGGATCATACGATCCCTCCCAAGGCCGTGCTCAAGGCCCTCAGCTTATTATCGATCTCCTTGAGCTCGCTGGCCGGCACCGAGCCCCACACGATGCCGGCCCCGGCCTGGACATGATACGTACGGCCCTTGACGAAGATGGTACGGATGCCGATGCCCGTATCCATATTGCCGTTGTACGAGAAATACCCGACCGCGCCGGCATACGGTCCCCGGCACTGTCCTTCGAGTTCGTCGATGATCTCCATGGCCCGCACCTTGGGCGCGCCCGAGACCGTGCCGGCCGGGAAGCAGAACTTCAGGACATCCACGGCGTGGACATCCGGCGGCCGCACGCCCTTGACGCACGAGACGATGTGCATGACATGCGAGTAGAATTTAACCTTGTCGCGATAGGCCACCTGCACCGTGCCGGCTAGGGCGACGCGGCCGACATCGTTGCGCGCCAGGTCCAGGAGCATCAGGTGCTCGGCGCGTTCCTTTTCATCCGCGAGCAGTTCGTGCGCCAGGTCCTTGTCGGCCTGGGGCGTGGCGCCGCGCGGCCGCGTGCCGGCGATCGGCAGGGTGGTGATGCTCGATCCCTTGACCTTGACCATGACCTCGGGCGAAGAGCCGATCAGGGTGACATCGTCCAGCTTGATATAGAACATGTAGGGCGAGGGGTTGATGCGCCGCAGGCGCCGGAAGGTATCAAAGGTGTCGCAATGCGTGTCCAGCGTGAGCCTGCGCGAGAGCACGGTCTGAATGATCTCGCCGTCCAGGATGTAGGCCTTGGCCTTGAGCACGGCGTCCATAAAGCCCTGCTCGGAGATGGAAACGTCCTGAACCGTGCAGGCGGAAGGGATGTCGGGCGGCCGGGCCGCGCGGGAATAGAGCCCATCCTCAACCACCGAGAACTCGGCGCGCGAGCGTATCAAAGCCTCCTCGTCGCTGACCCCCGGCTCTGGTATGGTATGCAGGAGCGCGATCTCCTGGCCGCGGTGGTCAAAGACCAGGAAGGTATCCACCCGGCCCAGGAGTGCGTCCGGAAACCCTGAGGATTTGGCCGGTCTGGGGAGCCGTTCGATTCCGCGCACCATGTCGTACCCGATGTAGCCGATGTAGCCGCCGATGAAGGGCGGCAGGTCGCCCTGGTTGAACTCCAGGCTGTGGCGCGGCAGCCGCGACCAGGGATCAGGCGCATCGCCGTCCAGACGTATCAGAGAATCGTTCGCAAACCGGCCCAGGAAGCTGAACGTTCCCGGGAGCGACTCGAGCAGGAACCCGGGCCGTTCACCGACCAGGGACAGGTAGGCCCCCACCGGGGTCAGGGTATCGCAGGCCAGCCGTTTGGTGATCACCACCCCCTGATCATCTCTCGCGCGTGTTATGGTCAAACCATTGTGCATGATGCATCCCTTCCTTAAAAAATAAAAAAGGCGGCAGGTTTATGGCCTGCCGCCTTGTCCGCTCTTGCCTAAGCAGGGTTAGGGCAAACCACCGTCCCGACTGTTCACCTGCCAGCGCCACCAATTCTTTTGTTCAAACATGTGTATGCCCTTCATCATGGACTGTTTCTATATAAAGAAACGGCATGTTTGTCAAATACTTTAACGAAAATACTCTCTCTAACTATTATTCACGCTTGACAGCACGACGCAATCCTGGATGATGTACAACCCATGAAGGCGAAATTTCTCACCTCTCTGGCCTTATCCGCCGGCCTTCATATATTTTTTCTTGCGCCCATTTTCCTCCTGGGTGCGCCGACGCCGCCGCCGGAGCCGGAGACCATCGATGTCAGCCTGGTCGAGGCCGCGTCGCGTGTTCCCCGAGAGATCACGATCAAAAAACCGACCGAGATCACAAGAACCCAGCAACCCGAACAACGCCAACGCGAACCGCACCCACGCCATACGGTACAGCCTCAACCCGAGCCCCAACCTCCCGAAGCGACCCCGCCGCCCGAGGGCGTCTCCTTTGAAACCGAAGGCAAGGTGAACATCGGCTACATGCAGCGTCTGAAGGCCAAGATATTCCGGGTCTGGCAATACCCCGAGCCGGCGATTGCGGCCGGGCATCAGGGCCTGGTGAAGCTGGCCTTTGTCGTGGACGCACAGGGGCACCTGATCGGCGTAGACCTCCTGGCCAGCTCAGGATATCGCGAGCTGGACCTGGCCGCCCAGCAGGCCGTCAAGGACGCCAGCCCCTTCGGCCGTTTTCCACCGGATATTCAGGAAAATACGCTCACGATCAAAGGACGGTTCCGCTACGTCATCGATTAATACCAAGTTGCATTCTTTGGCTAACCTTGTCGCATTATCCTTTGAATGCACCTTGGTATAAAGGCGATCCTTAGAAAGCCGGGACCTTATCGAAGACCATGATCGGCCAGCCGTTCCTCCGAGCCGTCCGTCTGAGCCGTATATCGGGGTTGGTGGCCACCGGATGCCCCACAACTTTAAGAAGCGCCAAGTCGAAACGCGAGTCGGTATAGAAATAGGCCTGCTTGAGGTCGATGCCCTGCGCGGCGGCCCAACTGGCGGCGTAGTCGCGCTTGCCCTTGCCGTAGCATAAGGGCTTGATGATCCTGCCGGTATAGCGGCCGTCCTCGACCTCCATGCGCGTGCTGATAATCTCCTGAACCTGCAAGGCCTTGGCCACCGGGGCGACAAAGAAGTCCGGGGCATTGGATATGATCACCACCTGGTGGCCCTTATCCTGATGCGCCCGCACCAGATCATAGGCCTGTTTGTACACCTTGGGCCTGACCAGCTCATCAAACCACTGCGCGGCGAAACGCTCCATGTCTTCAGGCTTAAGCCCTTTGAGCATGGCGATATTCTGTTCATACCAGGTCTCGATATCCAGGATGGTCAACCGGTAAAGAATAATCTTAAAAAACCCTTTCACCAGATGGCGGGCGCTCACGAAGCCGTGCCGCCGGGCCAGCTTGACCGATGAATGCCCGGAATTCTCCCAGATGATGGTGTGGTCCATGTCGAAGAAGGCGACGATCCTGCTCATGCGGATACGTTACCATGGAAGGATGGAAAAGCTCAATCCCCTGTCCCTTATGACGTCACCGTTGATTTGACGCTTCTTGGTGAATGACGGGCACGTTAAAAAGCGGAAACATAATGATACACGGTCCAGAAATGACACAGGCTTCCGAGAATGACAAAGACATGGAAGACCTCGTGGAAGCCGAACCATCCCGGCCAGGGGTCCGGGCGTTTGATGGCATAGATGAGTGCCCCGACAGAATACGAGACGCCCCCGGCCAGGAGCCAGGCCAAGGCGCCTGCCGGCAGGGTCTTAACCAATGGAAAGACCCCGACGATGGCCACCCATCCCATGCCGACATACATTCCGGCCGCCAGTCCCCGCGGGGCCTCGATCCAGAAGACCTTGAAGAGCATGCCGGCCGCGGCCAGGAACCAGACCGTGCCAAAGATGCTCCAGCCCCAGGGACCGCGCAGCGGAATCAGGCAGAAGGGGGTGTAGGTGGCGGCGATAAGCACGAAGATCATCATATGATCCATCTTGCGCAACGTGCGAATGCCTTTCTCGGATAGCGGCAGCCAATGATACAGCGTGCTCACCGTATACAGAGCCAGAAGGCCTACGCCGAACACAATATAGGTGACAAGGTGCCAGGGCTTGAAGGGGTGGAGCGCCCTTTCGACCAGGACGACCAGGCCGATCACGGCCAGCAGTGCCCCGATTCCATGCGTCATGCCGCTCATCGGATCTCGCACCTGTTTGAAGAAGGGCACCTTGGCAGCCATTGCATCACTCATGTAGGATCTCCTCAACCGGACGTATCATCGTGATGACGCGTATAACACGATCCAGGGGCGCTTGAGTGTAAAACAACCGTAAAGAGAAAAGGTTGATAAATCCTTATGAAGTGGTATGATAAACGTCGTTCGCACGCGAGCGATAGCATGTATTCGACAGGGGGAGAAGGTAGCATGGATGATAGACTCATGACCATCGATCGGCACATCATCGAACAACAGCGGTCACACGGCGGCAAAGGCGATTTCAGCGCGGTTTTATCGCAGATCGTGTTGGCGGCCAAAGTTGTATCGGCCCAGGTCTCACAGGCCGGACTGGCCGAGAACATCCTGGGCGGCACCGGCGAAACGAACATCACGGGCGACGATGTCCAGAAACTGGATCTCTTTGCCAACAAGGTCTTCATCAACGCGCTTTCCTATATCGGCAAGGTCTGTGTCATGGCCTCGGAGGAAGAAGAGGGCATTATCCTCGTCCCGGACAAGTATCCCAAGGGCGAATACGTAGTCATGTTCGATCCGCTGGACGGTTCGTCCAACATCGACGTCGACATCTCCATCGGCACGATCTTCTCCATCTTCAAACGCCTGACCAAGGACGGCAACGGCACCCTGGAAGATTGCCTACAACCCGGTTATAAACAGTTCGGCGCCGGATATGTCATTTACTCCAGTTCCACGGTCTTGGTCTACTCCACCGGCGAGGGCGTCAACGGCTTCACTTTGGACCCCAGCGTGGGCGAGTTCGTGCTCTCGCACCCGGACATCAAGACACCCAAGCGCGGCAAGATCTACAGCGCCAACGAGGCCTACTACAACTACTGGAAACCGGGCACCAAGGCCTACATCGATCACCTCAAGAGCGACGGTAACGCACACAAGAAACCCTATTCACTGCGCTACATCGGATCGCTCGTGGCCGACTTTCACCGCAACCTCTTAAAGGGCGGCATCTTCCTCTACCCCGAGGATTCGATCGACCCCAAGAAACCCACCGGCAAGCTGCGGCTGCTCTACGAGGCCAACCCCCTAGCCTTCATCGTGGAGCAGGCCGGCGGATACGCCAGCACCGGCTATGAACGCATCCTGGACATCGCGCCCACCAAGCTGCACCAGCGCGTGCCGCTGATTATCGGGTCCAAGGATGATGTCCTGGAATATGAAGAATTTGCACGGAAAAACAAATAATTTCCGCTCAAGGCGGTAAGGGGACTTTCCGAACATAGAAGGTGTGCTGCTCTTACATACCAAGGGGCACATGGATACGTACCACTATAATCGAAAGGAGACGTTCTATGGGCTATGAGACTGATTTCAAACAAGCGCTGAAGGTCGGTCGTCCACCGAATATCCAGAAACTCTTCCCCAACTCCCAGGCCCTGCTCGTGAGCGGCAAGGTTATCGACCGGGCCATGCGCGCCAAGGGCAAGGCCATGACCATCGCGGCCAACGGCCGCAGCAGCATCGTCATACGCGGCACCCTGCAGGCCGCCCAGAAAGCCAATGCGGCTGTGATCATCGAGATCGCCAAGTCTGAAGCCAATTACTGCCTGATCAGCATGTGGAACATCGCCCAGTTTGTGGACAGCATCTGCAATGAACTAGGTATCACCGTGCCCGTGGCCGTGCATGCCGACCACTTCGGCATCCCCAACGCCAAGGAATTGGAGTCTGCCCGCACTGATATCCCCTCTCTGTTCGAGGCCGGCATCACCTCCATCGCCATCGACGCCTCGCACATGCCGGAAGACGAAAACCTGCTGGCCAATATCGCCTTGAATCAATACATCCCGGCCTGGGCCGGGTATGAAACCGAGGTGGGCGAGATCAAGGGCGCGGCGGGCTTGTCCACCGCGGAAGAGGCTCTGTTCCTGATCCAGGGCCTGAACGCGCACCGCATCTACCCGGACTGGATCGCGCTGAACAACGGCACCACGCACGGCATCGAGGAAAGTGCCGCCGGCATTCAGGTGGAACTGACGCGTGACATCCATAATGCCATCGAAAAATACGGCCTGTCCGGCGCCCAGCACGGCACGTCGGGCAACAGCGTGGAGCGCCTGAGGCGCATCGCCACCGAGACCAACACCACCAAGGCCAATGTAGCCACGGCCCTGCAGATGCTCACCTGGGGCGTTAAGGTCAACGAGTACGGCAACGCCTTCCTGGACCAGGACAAGAACTTTATCAAGGTGAGCACAAACGGCATGTCCGACAAGCTCTGGAACGAGATGGTGGCCTATGCCAAGGACAAGGGCCTCAAAGCCGGCGACTACAAAAAGCTCAACCTGCCCTTCGAGAACAAGATCCTGGCGCAGCCGGCCGCCATCCGTGAGCGCATGGCCAAGGCCGTCGAGGACTTCGTCTATGACCTGCTGGTCAACTGCTTCGGCGCCAAGGACACCGCGCCCCTGGCCATCGAGGCCATCCTCAAGGCCGGCTCCTATGACCTCGGACCCAAGGGCAAGCCTATCGAGGACCCGGCTGACTGGACCGAGGCCAAGATCCGCGCCAAGGGTGCACCACAGAGAGCGAGCGGCGAGGCCGGCAAGTACGACGACTGATTGCGCTTGATGGCAACGACCTGGGGAATCTTTTATTCTGATACGAATTCCCCAGGCCTTTTTCTACCCTTGTTTTATCTCCCCACCCCCCTATCATAATATCACAGGCAGGCTCGAAGCGTTCGTTGGCGAAGGAGGAACGGCATGGCGGGTTTTTTAGAATATGACCGATATGATGCCCTCGGTCTGGCCGAGCTGGTAAGAAAAAAACAGATCAGTCCCACGGAACTCTGCGAAGAGGCCATCGCCCGTATAGAACGGCTCAACGCCAGGCTCAATGCCGTGATCCTGAGGATATATGATCGGGCCATGCATGCGGCCGGGGCTCCCTTACCAAACGGACCCTTTACCGGTGTGCCATTCCTGGTCAAAGACCTGCTGTCTTCCTTTGCCGGATTGCCTCTTACCATGGGCTGCAAGGCCTACAAGAACTACATCCCCGACCATGACAGCACGCTCATGCAACGCTATAAGGCCACCGGCCTGATCATCCTGGGCAAGACCAATACCCCGGAATTCGGGCTCATGGGCATCACCGAACCGGAGCTGCACGGACCCACCCGCAACCCCTGGAACCTCGAGCGTACCCCGGGCGGGTCCAGCGGCGGCTCGGCCGCGGCCGTGGCCTCCGGCATGGTACCCTTTGCCTCGGGCGGCGACGGCGGCGGCTCCATCCGCATTCCGGCCGCCTACTGCGGTCTCTTCGGCCTCAAGCCCACCCACTTCCGTACCCCCGCCGGGCCTGACTACGGCCAGATCTGGCAGGGCGCGGCCGTGGAACATGTGCTGAGCCGCAGCGTGCGCGACAGCGCCGCCATGCTGGATGCCGTGCATGGACCGGATGCCGGGGCAGCCTATGTGGTCCCGCCGCCGGAACGGCCTTATATGGAAGAGCTCAGACGCGATCCCGGCAGGCTCAAGATCGCCTTCACCCGTCGGTCGCCGCTTGGAACCGCGCTGCACCCCGAATGCATCCGGGCCGTGGAGGATGCCGCCCGGCTGCTGGAGAGCCTCGGGCATAGCGTCGAGGAGGCCGAGCCCGACATCGACGGCGTGGCCCTGGCCAAGAGCTACTTCACCATGTATATGGGCGAGATGGCCGCGGACATAGCCGAGATCGGAAAGTTCCTGGGAAGAAAGGCGCGGCCCTCGGATGTCGAAGGCACGACCTGGGCCCTGGCCCTGCTTGGCCATGCCTACAACGCCGGCGAGTTCGTGTCGGCCATCCGGCAGTGGAACACCTGCGCGCGCCGGATGGGGACATTCTTCAGCACCTACGACCTCTACCTCACCCCCACCACGGCCTTCCCGCCGGTCAAAATCGGAGAGCTTAAACCGTCTCCGGCCGAGCAGCTCCTCATGACCGTCACCAATACCTTACGGCTGGGCACACTGATGCGGCTCTCCGGCATCGCCGACAAGATCGCCATCGAGAGCCTGGTCAAAACGCCCTTCACCCAACTCGCCAATGTCACGGGCCTGCCCGCCATGTCCATACCCTTGTACTGGACGACAGACGACAACCTGCCGCTCGGGGTGCAGTTCGTGGCGCGCCTGTGCGACGAGGCCACGCTCTTGCGCCTGGCCTCCCAGCTCGAGCAGGCCCGTCCCTGGTTCAATAAGCGGCCGGCTTTACTGAACAATTAACCAGGTCACGGGCTGTGCCATTGAGATACCTATAATCTACTTCGTGCTCTTCGTGGTGAGAAAAGTATGTGGAGGCACCGTACAGCCGTAACCAAAATGGAGCATGAGGTTCGAGCTTTCATTGGGGCTTTTAACCACGAAGGACACGAAGAGATATTTTCCGGACGGGACCGACTACCATGCATGTCCCAAGTACATGACCTGGGTAACGGGCGCCAGTTTGAATCTGAAATCCAGATGGCTGTCGACGCCTGAGAACACCATGCCGGCAAATTTTTCGGCACAGGAGAATCCGGCGCTTTTAAGGTAATGCCTCAGTTCCTCTGGCCGGATGAACTTATGTGGGTCATGGGTGCCATGGGGCATGATCCGTAACAGATCCTCGGCGATATGCACCACAAGCAGGCGCGCCAGCCAGGTGCGGTTGATGGTGTCGAAGAAGAATATGCCTCCCGGACGCAGCACCCTTTTAATTTCGGTAATGACTTGCGCTACGTCTTGCACGTGTTCCAAGACATCTACACATACCACGCGATCCACCACATGGTTTTCAAGGGGAATCGCTTCACCCACGCCTTGGCGATAATCGATGACAATGCCGTTGGTAGGGGCATGCTTCCGGGCGGCTTTAAGCGCAGCATCGCTCGGGTCGATGCCGATCACGCGCGCGCCGCGCCCGGCCAGGGCTTCCGCCATGAAGCCGCCCCCGCAACCCAGATCGAGGGTGGTAAGCCCATTCCAATCCGGCGCCACGCGGTCAAAGTATGCCAATCGCGGATGGACTTGATTCCTGAGCATGCGGAGAAAACGCTCGGAACCGTCCCACCAGGCTTGGGCGTAATCCTGGTAGATGGCTTGATCATTGCGCTTCATCAGACGCTCACATGGTACCACATTTTCTTCTTATCCCTCGCGCCGGACAGACTCTTTGATGCGCTGGATGTGGCCGCGACCTAAGCCTTTGACCTCGCAGCCGAGCTCGAAATAACGCCGGATGGCGGCATCAGACAGGATGCCGAAGCAGTCGACGATCGCGGCGCCAGACCCGATCATGGACACCACGGCCTCCGGATCGAGCTTCAGGTATTCGCTGTGCCTGACCGCCAGGACCACGGCGTCCGCGCCATTGAGTGCCGCGGCGAGATCTTTTTCGATCCGCAGATCCTTGAGCGTCTCCTGGTTGCGGAAGAAGCGGCTTAAGCTGGCGCCCACGGCCGGATAGGTATCCTGACTCTCGAATTCCCACCAGTGATCGACGTAGGGGTCGTGCACCCGGATGTTGCCGCCCATCTCGGCGATCTTGCGTACGATAATCTCGGAGCCGCTGTAGCGGGTATCGCCCACATCCTCGCGGTAGGAGGCACCCAGGAGGGTCACGCGCGAGGCGGCTACGATCTTGCCCATGTTGCGTAAGCTGTCGCGCACCAGATGCACGGCGCGCAGCGAGCGGGTATCATTGATATCGATAGCCTTAGGCGTGATATGGAAGTTTTCGTCCTCGAAGCCCATGAGATGGCGATAGGCCCAGACCCCTAAGCCGCCGTCCTTGGGCAGGCAGTAGCCTCCGATGCCCGGTCCGGGGAAGATCATGTTGGCGTGGGTGGGCCTGACCTTGATGGCCGAGATGACCTTGATGAGGTCCACGCCGTTCTTCTCGCAGAAGGTGCTCCACTCGTCCAGGAAGGCCAGAATGGTGGCGCGGTAGCTGTTCTCCACGATCTTGGCGGTCTCGCTCTCCAGCGGACGGTCGAGCACGGTCAGGGGAAACTCGGCCACATTAAGCACCTGCGAGAGGAATCGGGTGACGCGCTCCTTGCTTTGTGCGTTGATACCGCTGCAGACGCGCCAGAAATCCCTGATGGAACGCACATAGTCCCGGCCGGGCATGACCCGCTCATAGCTGTGGGCCAAGAGCGGCTCGTCAGAAATACCGCGTTTCTCAAAGGCTTTTCTGACGGCCGGATAGGCGATATATTCGGTCGTGCCGGGCGGCACCGTGGTCTCGATCAGGACCAGGCATTGGGGCTGGATTTTCTCGCCGATGATCCGGATGGAGTCTTCCAGGGCCGCGATCTCGGCCCGGCCGGTGGTGCAGTTGCCCAGATCCTGCTTGAGGAAGTCGCACTGGACGTCGACGATCACCACGTCCGCCAAGCTCAGGGCCTCGTAGGTATAGGTGGCAACCAGATTTTTGCGCTCCCTCACGCAACGCCTGATCAGTTCGTCCACCTCGGGATCTTCGGCCTTAACCGGCGAGACCCCGCTGTTCAAGAGCGGTATCTTCCAGAAGCTCCGCGGGCTGGGCCTTTGCATGCCGATGACGAATTTCAAGGCCTGTCCGTTTTCCGTACTGTCGGCCACGACCGCCGCCATCACGGCCCCGACGAAACCAAGGCCCATGACCACCACGATCTCGCGCCCCAGGGCCCTTTGCTCCGTGACCATATCTTTCAGGCGCTCGAACTCGGCCTGATAATCTCCCCTTTCCGGCAAGGGAAACTTGACCCCCTCGGGACTTACTGAATAGTCCATACGCTCCTCCTCTTGATCGGCACCATCAGATGCCCTTGAACATGGGGCAACGGCATCCGATAACAGTCTGCCCCTTAAGTATGGGGCAGGAATGAAACGCTTGTCAACCTCGGACAAGCAACCACTTCAAGCTTGCCCCAGACAACCAAACCTGCCGCGTATATTTCTCACCCTGAGCGGAATTATACGGCAGGGCAATTTTATCTTGACAAATCATTCCCGTGATCGGCTATTGTCATTATATCAATCTGCGGCATAGATTAACCATTACAAGCAAGACATCAAAGCCATCCATCCCGCCGCAGGGGCTATGATCGCCCGTCCATCTTCCGGTGATCCGGCGGCGGCGAATTTATCACTGTATTATCATGCCAAACGAGAGGAGGGTTGTATTCATGAGACAGTTTCATCTTTACATGCTTGTGCTCTGTCTGGTCATTTTGGTTGGCGGCATTATCCCGACGCAGGCCCTCGGCCAGGAAGGCGACTTTTCTTTCCCGCTGTCCGGCTGGAACAAGGATCAGGCCTGGCCCGAGATCTTCATCGCAGCCGCGCGGCAAAGAGAGAAAGCCTGGCCGGCCTACATCAGCGAACAGGAGCAACTCTTTACACGCCTCTATGGCAACGGCGTCAAGAATAGCTATGACCTGTTTGTCAAGGAACAGTCCGCCGCCGTCGGCGCTCCCGCCATCAATAAGAAGACCCTGAAAAGACTGATCGACGTGGCCTGCATTCCCGGAAAGTCGCTCTGTGCCCTACGCGGGGCACCACTGGCAAACCTGCGCGTCGTGGCCTTTAAGGAAGGCGCCCTCAGGGTCATACCGGCCGATTTTCTGGAATTCACCGCCGCCGGCAGGGTCGTGCTGCCCACGGGACCGGAAGGCAACCCCAAGGACGGCGACGGGGTACTCAGCGACAATGACCGTCTCTTCTTCCTGGCCGTGGATTCCGGCCATCAGGTCAAGAAGGACTATATCGCCGCCACCCTGAAAGGCGCCAAGGACATCCAGGAGATCGAGCTGGCCTATACGCCCGACAATGAGCGCGCATGGGTCTATGTCGTGAGCTTCTCCGGCGCCGCGCCGGATAAATCACCCATCGATTACATCAGAATCTCCAAGGAAGCCGCTATTATTTACACGCCCTTCTATCTCGTGCAGGCCAAACCCCGCATCGACAAAGGACGCGCCACGCCTACCATAGAAACCGCTACCTGGGCCATCGCACCCAGCATGGGCGGCAGGCCCCAGGATATCCATAACGCCCTGAGCCTGAACATAAAGCTCAGCTTCCGCCCCATCGGCTCCTCCAATGAAAATCAGGACTCGTTCAATATGCGCATCCGCGCCTGGTATGACGGGGCCGTGATCAACGTCGACCGGGCCTCCTGGATGGTCAAGACCCCCATGGGCATCGGGGCGCCGACCATCATCGCCGATATCATAGCTTCCCCTTTCAGCCTGGTCGATCAAAATTTCTTGTGCACCCCCTTTGACCCGACCCTGATCATGCGTTCTTTCAACCTCACCTTAGGTGAAAGCCTGAACAGCAATGCGATTTCAACCGATACCGCCCGAACCTGCCGGCTGATTACCCCCGCCAACCGCAAAGGTTTTGCTGTCGATGGCAAGACGGCTACAGGCGAAGGCGACCAGGAGAACAAGGCCCGCAGACGCGATCTCTGGCACGTCCTGACCGGACCTTGCGGCAGCATGTGCGTCTTTGCCGGACTGAACGACTATCTCGCCCAGCATGCCGCCAATTTCAACCTGCTGTATTCGGATACGCCTGAAGCCATCGGCTGGGCCCGCTACAACCTGGAGGTAAAGGACTTCAAAAACCGCCAGGAACATATGTATATGGAATGGAACGTCGTGCCGGATTTCGATAATAACGGCCAGTACAACTGGAAGAACCTTGACCTGGTGTTCAAACACCACGAAAAGCCGCTGGCCTTTACCGTGAATGGAGAAGCCCGTACCGTCTCCAATATCTTCTCTTATATTCCGGACGTGAAAAACGAAAAGGCCGCCTATCGATATTAATTAAGGCATCCATGACATCATCGCCCGCCCCTTTAAAGCTCACAGGGGGCGGGCAACCTTATTCCCGACCTTTAAGCGAGCAGCCCCTTACTCTAATGCCTGCGCGTTCTGAGCCGCATAATACTTTTCGCGCAGGAGCTTGCGCAAGGATTGCAAATGCTCGCGGTACCGTTCGGCAAAACCGGCGCGGTCAGAGGCCAGCATGATCTTGCGGATGAGGTCTTTCTTATAGAGCAGATGCGCCTTAAGCATATCTTCGTCGGCGCCTCGCACGAAGAGTTCCACCATCTTGCGCCTGATCGGTCGGGCGGTATTCGCCAGCAGCATGTACATGACATTGCCGGCGACCTCGGCTACATAATCCTGGGTTGAAAGCTCAAGTTCGATAATCCTGTTTTTATCGCTGAGATGCGCCAGCTCCTCGTCAAGGGTGTCCATGATGTCCTTGGCATTGCGTGGGGTCATGCGCTCTATGGCGATCCTCAGTATCTCGGGCATTACCCCGCTCCAGAACTGCCAGCACTCTTCCATGAAGTATTCGTCGATGTCGGCTTTGGGACTGCCGTAGCGTAGTTGTTCGAACAGGGTGGCGACGAATTCGATCCCGGCATGCTTCAAGTAATCCTTGACATAGATACCGTCACCCTGGCGGATATCGAGCACCCCCATCGATTCCAGATGCTTCAGGGCCACCCGTAACGAGGAGCGGTCCACTTCCAGATCCTCGGCCAGCTGACGTTCCGTGGCCAATTTCAAGCCCGGCTTGACATGGCTGAAGAAGATCTGCTGCGCCAGAATACCTACCACGCGCTCATAAGGTTGTCGATTTTTCGGCGTCGCTCTCTCAAACACGGTCTCTTGTGATTTAACCTTGGCCATCACCTACCCCTTCCGATCCGCCATGCAATGACACAGCCCTGCACCTTCAATATGGTTTATCAATTTTAATTATTTAACATATCAATATACCAGAAGAGCGAATGTTCCAAGCCCAAAATAACGATTCTACAGGATTTTCTTGCCCATGAAAGGGGTTTCCATGCCTGTGATTGTGTTGGGAATTTGAGCTCCGAACAGCATCATCATATTTTATTACCCCGATTGCCAAAAGTATGTTGACTTTTGGTTTATCAATATTTATATTTCATATTATTATTTATTATTATTGATTCCCCATTGGCCTTGGCCGGGAATGTTGCACATGATCAACAATAGCGTGAAAGGGAGTATACGTATGCGGGATGTCTATATCATCGGCGTCGATACCATCAAGTTCGGCAAGTACATCGACAAAAGCATCAAGGATCTGGCCGCCATGACCGCCACCGGTTGCCTCAAGGATGCCGGACTCACCAAGGATAAAATCCAGGCCGTCTGGTTCTCCAACGCAGGCTGGGGCGAAAAGGGCCAGACCACCATCCGCGGCCAGGTGGCGCTCAAGCCCATGGGCATCGACGGCATTCCCATCACTAATGTGGAAAACGCCTGCGCCGGAGGTTCCACGGCCCTGCATCACGCCTGGCTGGGCGTGGCCGGGGGCCTGTACGACATCACCATGGCCGTCGGGGCCGAGAAGCTCTATCAGGCAAACAAGATGGCGACCTTCATGGGATTCCTGGGCGGCATCGACGTCGAGAATGTCCTGAATATTATCCACGGTCTCTCGGTCTTCGAACTCACCCAGGCCGACAAGGAAGCCATGGAACGGTTCAAGCAGCGCTACCAGGTCCTGGAACGATCTCCCAACGGCAAGAGGAAAAAGACCAAAGATCAGGAATCGGTCTGGAAAAAGTTCCGGGATCGCTTTACGGTGGCCATCATGATGGGCGAAAAGGTCGGTTACGATACCATGTGGCAATTGGCTAAGCTGAGCTCGGGCGATCACTCGCCCTTCATGGACGTCTACGGCTATGCAGCACGCCAGCATATGCAACGCTTCGGCACCACCATCGAGCAGTTGGCCGTGGTGGCCTCCAAAAACCATTTCAACTCCACCTTGAACCCCAATGCCCAGTACCGGTTCGAGGTGCCGGTGGAAAAGGTCTTATCCGACCGCATCGTGACCTGGCCCTTGACACGCGCCATGTGCGCGCCCATCGGCGACGGCGCCGCCTCGTCCATCCTGTGCACCAAGGACATGGTCAAGAAGCTCGGCCTATCCAAGCAAGCCGTGCGTGTCCGGGCCTCGATCCTGGGTTCGGGCAAAAAGACCTCCTTTGATTCGGACGAGCCCGAGATCGGCGAACGTCTGGCCGGCCTGGCCTATGAGCGCGCCGGTGTAGGACCAAAGGATATCGGCGTGGCCGAGGTCCATGACGCTACGGCCTTCGGCGAGATCGTGCAGGCCGAGAACCTGGGGTTTTGTCCCAAGGGCGAAGGTGGCCGTCTGGCCGAACAGGGGGCCACGCGCCTGGACGGCACGATCCCTATCAACCCCAGCGGCGGATTGACCTCGCGTGGCCACCCCATCGGGGCCTCCGGTCTGGCCCAGATCCACGAGCTGGTCCTCCAGCTCAGGGGTACTGCCGGCCAGCGCCAGGTCAAAAAGGCCAAGCTGGCCATGGCCGAGAACGGCGGCGGCGCTTTGGGCACGGAAGAGGCGGCCATGGGTATCCATATCCTGGAGGCCCCTTCCCACTGAGTTTTTGCGACTAGTCTCTAGATTTATTTGATTGCTTGTTTTTGTAATTATTATTGTAGCGAGGCAAGGCGGCCCCGGCATGAGCCGGGGACCGGGAGGCTTGTGCTATAGGTTGGCAAGAAACCATTGTTAGGGAGGGTAGTATGGGCAAAACCACGGTAATTGAATCATCCCCGATCACCCTGGCCACACGCGCGGAGAGTTCCGTGAGCATGGAAACGCCGGGACTCGTACCACAAACCGAGGATTGGACCCCAGTAGAGAAGACTATCTTCGAGCGCCGCAGCGTGCGCTGGTACAAGTCCGATCAGGTGCCTGAACACCTGGTGCGCCGGATCCTGGAGGCCGGGCGTTACGCCCCTTCGGCCGGGAACTCCCAGCCCTGGAAGTTCATCGTGATTCGCGACAAGGCCATGCTGGAGGAGATGGAACGCGATGTGCAACGGACATGCAAGCTCTTCCGCTTCTTCCTGGATTGGCGGCGTCCGGGCCTCATGGGCAAGATTGCCTGGTTCTACAGTCAGGTATTCATCCGCCTTATGCCCAATGAACTTCACCCCATCCCGCTGGGCGCCATCTTTCTGATTGCCCAGGGAAAATTAAAGCTCTTCCACGGCGCTCCAACCGTGATCATGATCCTGAAAGACAAGCGCGGCGTATCGAACCCGGACCTGGATTGCGGCATCTGCGGCCAGAACATGGTGCTGGCCGCCCATAGTCTGGGATTATCCACGTGCTGGATCGGTTTCGTCTCGGCCCTCATGAAATCCTACGTGCGCTTCAAGTGGCTCAAGCGGCTGCACATATCTTACCCCTATGTACTGGTAGAAGGCATAGCCCTCGGCTATGCACGGGGTAATCCCAACAAGATGGTGGAGCGCGAGCTGCATGAGATCGCCTGGCATGAAAACGGCCGACGCACGGTTACCTATTAGGAGGCACGCCATGTCAAAAATGAGCCTGATCGAGCGTCTCATCATCCCGACCTATGACAACGAAGCCTATGCCCATACCGGCCGGGTCACGATCGACCCTGCCAAGTGCAACGGCTGCGGCATGTGTGCCAGCATCTGTCCCGGCAAGGCCATCCGCATCGTTGGCCACGGCAAGGCCAAATTGGCCCAGATGGAAACGGACTTCCCCCAGTGCATGTCATGCAACGATTGCGCCGCCATGTGCGAGCGCGGGGCCATCACGGTCAGCCTGACCTATGACTTCGGTTATCATTTTAAAATATTGGATAGGAGCACCATGAAGCCGCCACGCAGCTTCAAAGAAAAAACCTAAGGAGCGGATGCATGAACCAAACCCGTTTGACACCCAAGATCCAGACCGCCAGGCTGGCCTGGAGGGCCGCGCGATCAATCGGCCTGCTCTTGAGCGAGGAATGGCGCCGGGGCACCCTGATGACGAACTTGAAGGGACTCTCCGAGCGAGACCTCGCCCAGGACATGTCATGGGCCGAGCTCCTGGAGGAACGCGCCGGCATGGTGCCGGACAAGACCTTCCTCTTATACAAGGACGAGCGCTTCACCTATGCCCAGATGGACGCGGACGCCAACCGCGTGGCCAACTTCCTCCTGAAGCTGGGCGGAGGCAAGGGCCTGGGGCTCGGTCTTTTCATGAAGAACTCTCCACGTTTCCTGGATCTTTTCTTCGGCGCCCAGAAAATCGGCATGTACCTCGTACCCTTGAACCCGGAGCTCAAAGGCGATAATCTCGCCTATGTCATCGCGCACAGCGATATCAGCTTCCTGGCCCTGGATGCCGAACAGATAGGCGGATTTACACCCATTGTCTCCGACGTAAAGCTCAAAGGTATTATCATCAACGATATCGAGGAAGAGAATCAGGGTTTCTCCCTGCCCTCTGATCTCATCCGGCTATCGGAAGTCTATGCCTCCGGGACATCGACGGTGAAGCCCATGGTGGGCTATAACAGGAACGACATGTGCCTGATCATGTACACCTCCGGCACGTCGGGACGGCGCAAGGGGGTAGTATACCGTTACTACAACACCCAGGTCAAAAAGCTTTCCATCATGGGCCGAATTCTCATCTCGGCCGATGATATCTGCTTTACCCCGCTGTCCTTGATCCACGGCAATGCCATGTTCCTGACCGTGACCGTGGCCATGGCGGCCAAGGCCACGGTGGCCTTATCGCGCAAGTTCTCGGCCAGCCGCTTCTGGGACGAGGTCCGCACCTATAACGCCACGACCTTCAATACCCTGGGCTCCATGATCCCGATCCTGATGAAACAGCCGCCCAAGGCCAATGACGCCGACAACAAGGTGCGTTTCGTGCTGTCCGCCGCCTGTCCGGCCGAGATGTGGGAGGCCTTTGAAAAGCGCTTCGGGGTCAAGATCTATGAAGGCTACGGCGCCGTGGACGGCGGCGGCAAGGCTATCATGAACTTCGGCACCGCGCCGGTGGGTTCCCTGGGCAAACCCATGCCCGGCATCGGGACGCTGCGTATCGTGGACGGTCAGGGCCATGATTGCCCCACCGGCGTAGCGGGCGAATTGATCTTCAAGGTCAGCGGCAAAGGGGGCGGCAAGGTGGAGTACTACAAGAACACGGATGCCACGAATGAGAAGGTGCATGACGGCTGGCTCTATACCGGCGACCTGGTGCGCCGGGATGAACAGGGCTTCCTGTACTTCGTGGGCCGCAATACCGAATCCATGCGTAAGGGCGGCGAGAATGTGAGCGCCTACGAGGTCGAGCATGCCATCATGGAACACCCGGCCGTGGAGGATGTGGCCGTCTATGCCGTGCCCTCGGAGCTGGCCGAGGACGAGATCATGGCCTCCATCAAGCTGGTGCAGGGCCAGTCCGTGGGGCCGCAGGAACTGGTGGCCTTCATGCATGACAAGCTCGAACGCTTCGCGGTGCCGCGCTATATCCGTTTCGTGGATGAGTTTCCCATGACCAGCACCCACCGCATTATCAAGAAAGAACTCGAAAAAACCGGCGTCACCAAGGACACCTATGACGCCCAGCAAAGTAAGGCTTAAAGCGCAACCATCCGCGCATGGCTTTTCAAGGGCATGCGTGGATTCTTTGGCGGATGATGCCTGCCATGCGTGGCAGGCGCACTGATGATGATCGAATGCAATGGGCTTAAGCAGCCCGAAGGGAGGATTGATGATAAAACCCAAGGAGAATAGATCATTATTAAACCGCGAGCCGCGCTTCGAGGACAGCTTCATGAGTGTGCAGGCCATGCCCAAGCTGCCCAGGATCCAGCTCAAGGAGACCAAGGATCTGATCAGCCACACGCGCCGGTTCAACGAAGAGGTGGTCAGGCCCCTGGCCCTCAAGACCGATCGCGGAAGCTTTGAAGACCCGGAATATCTGCCCTGGGAGCTGGTGAAAAAGGCCAATGAGTGGGGCTTCTACACCCTGTTCATCCCCAAGCTCTTCGGCGGCCAGGGATATAGTTTACCGTCCCATGGTTATGTGATCGAAGAGCTGTCCTCGGCCTGCGTGGGGATCGCCAATGTGGCCTTCGTGCATTACCTTGGATTTATGACCGTCCTGGCATCGTGGAATATGCCGTTAATCAACAAGATATGTCGTGAAGTGGTTGAAGGCGAGCGTAGCGGCAACCCCTGCATCATCTCGCTGGCCATCACCGAACCCGGGGCCGGCACGGATGTGGAGGAGTGCGCCCTGGTCGATCGCGCCCGGGTCAGCTGCTATGCCGAAAAGGTTAAGGGCGGATATGTCGTCAACGGCAGCAAGATCTTCATCTCCATGGGCCATGTCTCCACTTGGCATGCCCTGGTCGCCTACTCCGATCTGAAAAAACCCTCTGAAAACACCGTCGTGCTCGCGGTCAAGACCGGCACCAAGGGATTTTCCTTCGGCAAGCACGAAGACAAGATGGGCCAGCGGGCATGTCCGGCCAGCGAGCTGATCTTTGAGGACTGTTTTATACCGGACGAGTGCGTCTTGGCTGATTCACGCTCCATGCCGCGCTCGCGCAAGCGCACGACCTCGGAGCTGGTCAACCAGATCATCCATTATGTCGTGGAAGTCACCCGCAACTCGGTGGGCGCCTTCGGAACCGGGGTGGCGCGCGGGGCCTATGAGCACGCACTCAAATTCGCCGGCGAGACCATGGTGGACGGCAAGCTGCTCATCAACCATGAATGGGCGCAGGTCATGCTGGCCGAGATGTACAAGAACGTCATCACCGGACGGCTCGCCTATACCGAGGGCCAATACGCCAATAGCTTACACGGCGGGATCTACAACTTCCTGCAGTTTAAACCCCTGTACTATTATCTGAAGTATGCGCCCCAGGCCATGATCGATACCTTTGTTGTGCCGCTCTATGAAACCAAGCTCTTCGGGTGGCTGATCCGCCAGATCTATATCGAAGGTCAATCCATGGAAGACCAGCACCGCTGCTCGGGTTGGGCTTCACTGGCCAAATTCGTGGGCTCGGACATGGGCGTCAAGAACTGCCAGCTGGCATTGGAGATGATGGGGCAGACCGGCTTGCGGCACGAGCGCGGGGCCGAAAAGTTTCTGCGTGATTCCAAGCTGCTGCAGATCTACGAAGGCACCAACCAGCTTAACCGCCTTAATTTGTTCGATTGCCTGATCGGACGTTCCGTACCCCAGGCCCGCGTATTTGAAGAATAGGAGGAAGCCATGTTAGCGACGATAAAATGCGAACTGAAATCGTTTGAGGATCTGGCGCACAGCTTTGCCGCCAAGGAGCTTTCAGCCAATCGGGATGCGAACGACCGCTACCCCTTCGGGCCATTCTTCGACGCCGTGGTAGCCAAGGCCTACGAGGTAGGGCTCTTGGGCGCCACCTTGCCGGAGGAGTGCGGGGGCATCGGCCAGGGCATGAGCGCCCTGTGCGTCATCCTGGAGCATATCAGCGCGGTGGACGCCAGCCTGGGCGGCATCATCTTCACCAATGCCCTGGCCCAGGAGATCATACTCGCCGGCGGCGGCAAAGACCTCCTGTCCGGCGTTATGGGGAAGGCCTCGGACGCTAAATCGGCCCTGATCGCCTGCCCGTCCTGCGTGAACCCTTCCGAGACCCAGACCATGCTGGAGGCCGTCAAGATCAAGGACACCTACATCTTGAACGGCGCCATTGAATACGTCGTGCTGGCCGGTCTGTCCGGTCATGCCCTGGTGCCGGCCAAGATCAAGGGCCAGGAAGGCTACAGCTTCTTCCTTATTAACCTAACGGACAAGGGCCTGACCAAAGGCGCACCCATCTTTAGTCTAGGTCTGCATGCCTGCCCGGCCGTGGACCTGACATTAGTGGGCATCCAGGGCACCCTTGTGGGCCAGGAAGGCCAGGGCGGAACATATTTCGATCAGGCTGATGCCCGCATGCACTCAGCCGTGGCCGCCATGCAATGCGGCATCATGAAAGGCTCTTTCCAGGAGGCCCTGGCCTACAGCCAAGAGCGTTTCCAGGGCGGCTGGGAGATCATCAACTGGTCCAGCCTGCGCATGCTGTTGGGCGACATGGCCGTACAGGTCAAGGTGGCCGAGATGGTTGTGTCGGAAGCGGCCTTGGCCGTTGAGCAGCAGGGCCAGGGGTGGGAGCTCTACAGCCGCGCGGCGTCCATCCACCTCTCCGAGCTGGCGACCAAGCTGACCACGGACGGCATCCAGGTCCTGGGCGGCAACGGCTACATGAAGGACTACGGCCAGGAAAAACGCTTCCGCGACGCCAAGCATGTGCAGGCCTTCCTGGGCCTGGCGCCCATGCGCAAACTCGCCCTGGTGAGTGCGATCGTGAAAGACGTTTGAATGATCAGCCCCCTTGAGAGCTCAAGGGGGCATGATTTATTCTTCAGAGAGGAGTATCTGTCATGCGCAATGCAGTCATAACCGGAGCGGGATCAGGACTTGGACGCGAGTTGGCCATAGCCTTGGCCAAACGCGGCTATAAAATACTCATCGCGGATATCAACCAGGCCGGCATGGAAAAAACGTTGGATCTGGTGCGACAGAGCGACTCAGAGGGTGAGGTATATGCATGCGATGTCTCCAAGCCGGAGGAGGTAGAGCATATGGCGGATTACGCTTTCTCGGCCGGAAAGCGCGTGGATCTGCTGATTAATAATGCCGGGGTGGTTACGGCCGGGTTCATCGGCGATATCAGGCTCGATGATTGGCAGTGGTGCGTGGGCATCAACTTCTGGGGCATGCTGCACGGCTGTCACAGCTTCATCCCAGGGCTAAAGGCCCAGGGCGGCGGACATATCATCAATATCTCCTCCAGCGCCGGATTGTTTTCTTTGATGCAGATGGGTCCCTATAATACCACCAAGGCCGCCATTATCTCGCTCTCGGAGACGCTGCGCACCGAACTGGCCCCTTATCATATCGGCGTGACCGTGTCCTGTCCTATGTTTTTTAACACCAATCTCCTGAACACCATGCGCTTCCAAGACCAATTCCAGCACGAATTCGCGCATTCGGCCTTTGATCACGGTCGCTTGAGCGCCCAGGAAGTCGCTGAAAAGACTTTGCGGGCCTTTGAGAAAAACAGGCTCTATGTGATCCCGCAATGGACCGGCAGAATGTACTGGATCTTGAAACGCCTGGCGCCCAGCCTTTTCTATGAGACCATGGCCTTTGCCATACGAAAAAGCTACGGTGAGAAAGCGGCGCTCTTGTTGACCCGCGTGGGTCTGATGTAACACGAAATGCTGGGCCGACGTCAGACTGAAGCGTTCCTGGGGCTCAAGGCGACCCTGATCCGCAATCTGTAACGCAAAGATACCGCTATCAGCACTCCGAAGAAGATCAGCAGGCAGTCGCGTATACAAAGCATGGTGATCACGCCGGGTTTAAAGTCCATAAGTTCCATATAGTGCACCGGGAACACGATATACGTACATGCGCCTGTCAGGAGAAAGGCCAGGCAGATGATGAAGCGCCATGAATCAAAAAACAGCGGGATCACGGGAATAAGCCAGATGAGATACTGGGGGGATAATATCTTGCTGGCGATCAGCGTGATCGTGATAATCAGCCCCGTATAGGTGCCTATGCGGGTAATCTCGGGCTCCCCCGCTCGCAGACTTCTGTAGATTAATCCATAGCCTGCCAAGAGCAGGGCTGCCATGATGAATGTGGACCATGCGGCCAGGATCTCGGCCGCTGGCCCAGTGATATTCCAGGAGCCATGGTCGAATGCAAGCTTTATCGTTATCAGCCCCATTTTATGGGCGGCTAAAAGCAAGGCGCCGTAGGTGCTCTCGATCTGGATGCCCCGCTGGGAATGATACTCGATAAGGCTCATCAAGGAGGATGGATCGGCAAGCAGGAACGGCAGGAGCACGGCCAGACAAGTACCCATAAAAATAACGGCGCCGGATACTATGCGGCGATATTGGCGGCCGCGCAGGTGATGGATCATAAAAATCGGCGCAATGAGGAGTGGATATCCTTTGGTCATGGTTCCCAAGGCCAGAAACATCCACCCGCTCTTGTACCTGCCGGTCCAAAAACGATATATGGCCGACAACACCAATATGGCGGGAAAGAGATCGTACTGCTCGGCTATGATCGGGCCGACAGCCAGGATGCCCAGCGTATAAACGCTCATCACCTTCCAGGGCGCCTGGCGCAAGCGAGCCGCACTGCGGTAGATCACCATCAGGCCGATCAGCATGCAGATGAAGACCTCGACCTTATACACCATGACATAGGTAGGGTATACCGTGGTGAAGAGGCGCGGCAGCAGAAAGAAGACAAGCGCCAGCGGGGGATATTCAAGGTTGAAATCACGGTAGGGCAGATCGCCGTCCATGATATGGGAGGCATATTCAAAATAGAGCAGGGTCGCGGTATAAGGCATCTTGTAGATGGTCTGAAAAAGCACATAATAGATGATTGTCAGGACACCGATAAAGATCCACTTCTGGTCAATGAGCACGCCATCATCCGGCTTTTCAGGGGATGAGGTCCGCATAGCCTTTGGCGTTTCAGAAAGCGGTTGTGTAGCACTCATCGCGGCGTGCGTCCTGGAAACATTTGCCCGCCCTACTGTTCGTCGCTTTTGAGAACCGGGGGCTTCTTAAAGGCGAGTTCCGTGGGCGAGAAGGCCAGAAATTTGGAGCCCAGAAAATTTATCACCGTGGCCACGGCAATGCCGATCAAATTGACGAGCATATACCCAGGGCCTTGATCGAGCGGGGTGTATACGATCAAGAAGTGCATGACTCCGAGCCGGGCCAGAAACCCTACGGAGCACACGGAAAAAAACGTGGCATAGCTCTTGAGGAGTGACAGGCGCCGAGCGTCCTTAAACGTCCACGCCCGGTTGAACAGATAGTTCGTGGTCACCGCGACGGAAAATCCGAATACCGCGCATACACGCGTATCCAGGCCGAACAGAGTCTTCAATGCGATGACCACCCCCATGTCGACGAATACGCCTGAAAAACCCACGATACAAAATTTAATGAACTCTATAAACCCTGGGATCTTATAGAGGTAGAGGCGATAGAGGTGTCGGATATAGTTCCATTGTTCCTTCAAAGACATCTTGCTCTGGCCGAGTTGCCGGTCGTTGAAGGTGATGGGCACTTCGACCAGCCGATCGGTCCTGGATTTGACCACGATTTCCAGCACGATTTTCCACCCGATAGGGCTAAGCTCTAAACCATCGAGTAACGTGCGTCTGACGGCCATAAAACCACTGGTAGGATCACTCATCTTGCTAACGCCGAACGCCATAAGGGCGGCCGTCTTGGAGATAATCTGCCTGTGCAGGGGCCACTGGCCAATGGCGCCGCCTTGGACATGACGGCTGCCCACGGCGATATCGGCCTTGTTATCCAGAATTGGCCTGATCATATCCGGCAGTTTTTCTATCGGGTGGCTGCCATCCGCGTCCATGACCACACAGACCACTGCCTCGGACAGAGCGAATCCGGCCATAACGGCCGTGGAAAGCCCCCGCTCGGCTGTCCTCATCAGCGTGCGCACCGGACACTCTTCGGCCAGCGCACGGGCCACCCGCCCGGTTTCGTCGGGCGAGTTGTCGTCAACGACGATCACCTCGCCTTTCAGGCCCGCTTGTTTGAGAACCGCGCATATGTGAGGGATGATGACCGGAAGATTCTCACTCTCGTTATAGGTCGGGATAACAACCGATACGTCCAGCATGCGTAAACCCCTTATGCATTGAGGCCGTTATATGAGGGCCTTTTCATTACTTGTTTTAAGAAATACATGCAGTTCTTATACCAAGACATCGTGGGGGCACACGGAACGCATGCGATTCCTGCATCGAAAATTGCCCACCCGGGGCGGCATGCGTCATGGGACAAGGCTTGTGGCCTGAGGCGATGAAGACTTCAGATCCATGATTTCAACCACATCCGCATGTAATACTCCGCCAGGGAGACTTTAACGGCGGCTAAAATGGGATAAAAAATGATGAAGATCACGATACAGGCCGTCAAGAAAGTCCACCTGAGTATGTGAAGCCTGCCCAAGAGAAACGACTTTCCCGATTCCCAGGCATGGAAGCAGAACGCAATAGCCAGGCTCAGGGTCATCCCGGCAGGATAATAGTAATAATAGTAGCTGACATTGCGAGGGATAAAGGCCCAACCCAAATAAAACGCGGCATAAAAGCTTAAGATCAGAAACGCATCACGCGACCGGTATGCCATCCACCCCCAGATACAGTACAAGAGCGCCAGGAGGCCGCTCCACATGATCAAGGGATTCCCGAGAAAGATCACGCAGCGGAAAAAACCCTCATCTTCCTTATCGAAGGCATACCAGATCGGACGGGTCATCAGAGGCCAGCTCGTCCACTTGCTCATATAGGGATGGGAGGTAACGATGCCGACCTGGCCCTTCCACATGGTGAGCTGCATGGGGATGAAGTCGAAGAGCGCATACCTCGTCCCATCCGCCTTTTGCATGAACAGATAGGGCAGGAAGCTCAGGAAGTACACCCCGATAGGAACCAGGATGAACGCCGCCGCGAGCTTAGTGTTGCTGATCCCGGCAAAAAGATCGGGCGCATACCAGTCTTCGAATCCCGTGTGCCGCGCTTGCCACGGAGACTCCCCTTGGAACACCGTCTTCCAATGCTGCATGGTTCTAACCAGGACGATCAACCCTATGATGCTCAACCACGGCACCACGGCGGCCCATTTGCAGGCCATGGCCAGTCCGAACAGCACCCCGGCGCCCAGACACAAGCGATGGGCTTTATGCTGGTCGATCCTGGCGGACCATGCGGCGCAAAAGCAAACCAGCGCAAAAACCGTGAATGCGAACATGAAGACTTCCAGGATGGCTATGCGGGCATGCACATACAGGAGTTGATTAACGAGGGTCAAGAGGGCGGCAAACAACGCGGTGCTCCGGTTTTTAAAGAGTACCAGGGCCCAGAGATACATCCCGACCAGCGTCAGTGAACCGAACAACGTACTCATGTAACGCCAGCCCAGGGGCTTATCGCCGAAGATCTTGATGCCCACGGCCATCAGCTCCTTGGCCAATGGAGGATGCTCCCAGTTCTTTATTTCCTTGACCTCTTGGTGAAGGAACTGCTTGGCGGCCGGTATATAGGTAATCTCATCGAAATTGTACCCTTCGGGGTACCCTATGTGTACCAGAAAAAAAATCTGACTGAAAAAAAACAGCCCCAGACAAACCAGAACGGTTGGGCTGAAAAGCCTTATGCGTTTTACGCCGTTTCCTGGATGACCAACCTTCAAATACCCACCCATGGCATGTTGCGCTTAAGCGATTATGAATCCAATAATCCTATTATGCACGCCGGGTTAGACGAGTCAAGCAGTGAATATGATTATACCTGGAGCATCCTTCGTTGGGTAACTAATGAAGCGGCCCGAGTTCCTGGTTAGAAACTCGGGCCGCGCTTGGTTTTGATTCCGATCTAGTCGCCGGCGGTAGTGTCGGTCGCTGAGGCGTCGGGTTCCGGCTGCCACGTTTTTTGGTTGATCTTCACATAGCGCGGAGTGACACTGGTTATCGCACCGCTCTCCCAGGTGACTTCCAGCAGCATGCCTTTCGATACCCCCGGATGCAGCGACTCATACTGGTCAAAGATAAGGTTGCCCAGCGAATAGGCTATGTACTTCATCCCGCCGGAGGCGGTCCAGACAACCAACGGCTGGGAGACATGCGGTCCGTGACCGATCACCAGATCAGCGCCCTGGTTCATGGCATACTGGGCGAATTCCTTTTGGGATGCGCTCGGGGTGGTGCTGTATTCCGTGCCGTAGTGCATGGATACCACGATGATATTGGCCCCGGCCGCCTTGGCATTGGCGATGCCCTTGTCCAGCATGTTGTAGCTCAGCCAGGCCGCGCCCCAGGACGCCGGCCACTTAATGCCCCAGCTGTCGGTGTAGGACTGCGCCGCCACCTGGCTTACCGATGGATAGGACGAGCGGTACACTTGGTTGGTATAGGCCAGGAACGCCACCGTCTTGCCCTTGACCGAGACAAGCGCCGGGGTATAGGCTTCTTCATAGGTCCCGGCGCCGGTATACTTGATCCCGGCCGCCGATAAATTGGCTAGGCTGTCCTGCAGACCGGACTTCCCGTAATCGAAGCAGTGGTTGTTGGCCACCGAGACTACGTCCACGCCGGCATACTGCAAGCCTTCCACCGCTTTGGGATTGGCCCTGAACCAGGGGCCGACCATCTTGGTCCAGTCAAGGCTGCCCTGGTCTGAGATGATCGATTCCAGGTTCACGAAGGTGATGTCGGCGCTCTGGAGGTAATCCGCGACATTCTGCCATGGGAAGGTGTAATCGCCCTTGCCGGTCTTGTTGATCTGGGTGTTCACCCCGCGGGCCAGCATGACATCGCCGCCGAAAATCATGGTAATCGGCCGCGTGTCGACCGCGGTTGACGTGTTATCCAGATACTCTTCGGTCACTTCCTCGGTCGCATCCGTATCCTCGGAATCATAGTCATCCAGCAGCCGCAGGCCGGCCAGGATCATGGCCTTATAATCGCCGGGCTCTATTTTGAGATCATCCATCTCCTGGGACCAGTCCGCGATGTATTCTTCCAGGTCCGCGGTGTCTATGCTGGAGGACTCGGTGTTGCTGCCCCCCGAACCTCCACCGCCGCAACCCGCCAGGACCAGCATGCCTGCTAAGCACAAAGCCAGGATCAGCACGATGAAATTGTTTAATGATCGTGTAGGTCTCATAATCTTCTCCTTAATTGGCGGCGGTGTAGCTCACCGATGTTATGGTTGGCGTTGGGAAGAATAAGAGCTTGGCGCCCTGGAAACCGAAGGTCGTCGAGCCGCCCGCCGCGATGGTGCCATTATATGACACGGAGCTGAAAGTGCTTGAACTGACGGTCGCGTTCCAGACATTGGTCACCACTGTACCGTTCAGATTCACGACGACTTTCCAGTCCGAGGTGGCCGCGGTGCCCGTATTCTTGACGGTTATATTGGCGATATAACCCAAACCCCATGACTGGACCGATATGCTGGCGGAAAGTGACGGCGTGCCCGTCGTGGCCGTGGCGGTCGGCGTCGGCGTGGCCGTCGGGGTTGGGGTGGCCGTGGCCGTCGGGGTCGGGGTGGCTGTCGAGCCGACGGTGATGCTCAGCTGGTCAATGTTGGCCAGGTCGGAGCCGGTGCTGGCAAACACGAGGGTGTTGGAACCGGAGAAGTTGGCCGTCACCGTCTTGGTGCTCCAGGTGGTCCAGGAGCCGGTGGAGGAGAAGCTGATGGACTGGCTGGTGCCGTTGACCGTCAGGGTGCCGGTGCGGGTTCCGGAGGCCAGGGCGTAGCGGATCACGATGGTGGCCGTTCCCGTCCCGGAAATGCCGGAGAAGGTGGCCTTGCCGCCCGTGGTCGGGAAGTTCAGGTATGCGGTTCCGTAGTAGCCGGAGTTTTTGGTCTCGGTGATGGTGCCGCCGGAGAGCGTGGCGGTTTCCGCCTGGATAACCGTGGCGCTCGACGTGGCCGTGGCGGTCGGCGTTGGCGTGGCCGTGGCGGTCGGCGTTGGCGTGGCCGTGGCGGTTGGCGTGGCCGTGGAGCTGCTGGTCGGGGTCGGCGCGCTGTAGTTCCAGGTGCTGTAGGTGCTGGAGGCATTGGTATAGTTGTCATACGCATACTTGGCGCAATAGTTGCTGAAGCTCAGCAAATACGTCTCCGTAAGCTGCGAAGTGGAGCTCCTGAAACCGTCCAGGAAAGAGGTCGTCTTGGTATAGATGGTGGTTTCGATCGGCGTAATCCAGGCAAGCGCCGAGTTGAGATTGGTCTTGTTGATGGTCGTATCATACGGCCCGTAGAACGTATTGCCGCGGTTGGAGCTATAGATCAGCTTGTTATAGGTCTCGCGGGTATCTTCAGCCATGGCCAGGAGGCTGGTGTCGCTCGCATCATCCATGGAGCCGCCGCTATAGATGGTATCCATGTAGGCATAGGGCGAAACTCCTCCGGCGGCCGGGAAGTAGGGCACGAAAACACCGATCGAGGGCTCGCCCAGGCAGACCCACATGGTGGTGAATCTGGGATCGCCGCCGCTCGCCACCCCATCCACCACCATGCCGGAACGCGTGGCGCTGCGGCTGATGCAAAAGGTCGTGTTCCAACTCGTATTCGTAGACGTGGTGGAGCTGGTCACCTTGCCCTGGGTGAGGTCCTTGTTGACCTTGAGCATGGTGTAGCGGGGGTTCAAGGTCTTGGCGCTCGTCAATTCCGTGAAACGGGCCTTCATCATGGCCTGGCGTTCGCTTCCGGCATTGTCGGGCAGCCAGTTATGCGAGTTGGTGCGGGCGAACCAGCCCGGAAAGGATGAGCTCTGGCAGGAGATGCCGGTGCTGGCGCTATAGCCGCTCTCATTGGTTATGGCGCCGGTATTGGCATTGCACTTGCGGTACTGGATTACCGGTCTGGTGATGTCGGTGATAATATCGCTGCCGGTATATATTTCATATAGGGCGGCCCCGCCCTTGGCATCGATAACCGCGAAATTGCCGCTGAGGCTTTTGCCGACATTGGAGCTGGGCCAGGATTTCATGAAGCTTTCAAAATCAGCAATTGAGGTGCAGCGCTCGATGGCCTGGCGCATGAAGGTGACGTTCATGTTGCGGGTCTCGTTGGTGGGCGTGACAAAATCCTCGTACACCGAGGAGCACACTATGGCGAACCCGTTGGCGTTGGCACCGCCCTGGGGGCACCTCTGGTCCCCGGCAAGTTGCTCCGTATAGTCATCGTAGTGATACAGCAGTAAATAAGCGCCGCCATTGCCGACGCTCGAGAAATATTTCACCTGCTGCTGATAGGCATCCGAGGCATCGAAGTTCTTCATGATAAACGGGCGCCCGGTGCTGCTTGCCGAGGCCGATACCACGGCCACATCGCAGGCCCACACCATGCCTCCCATGCCCAACGATAGCATGCATGCTATCACGCCTGAGATCAAGATCCATAAACGCCTCGAAAATGTCATGATCACCCTCCTTGTCTCTCGAAGCCTGCTCTCCGACAGCATCACACAATTGCTCCCTGATGCTGAAATGCTCTTCACCGTTTTATGTGCCTGGTCGATCATGGTTGACTGATCGTTCATACGCTCCTCGAGTTCCTGTGCTTGTCCTTTCAAAAACCGTTCCATTGTTACAAAGCTAAGCGTTTGGAAGCACTTCGCACCGAAACAATCCCATCACAGCCTCTTTTCACGCCCCGTACGTGAAATGCTTCATAGACTTCTACAACCAATCTCCATGCAAATTGTCCGCCAGCCGCATGGAGCGCCCATCTCTGGCTGTTAGGCCGGCGAATTCCAGTCAAAAAGCCATGATAGAAGAATCAAACGCTGATCAAAAAGCCTTGACCTCATTGCACCCAGATCAGAGTAATGGCAATTTTTTTCCTATTACCATGAAAACAAGTTCCATTCAACTTTACTTAGCGCCACTTGCCCGGCACCCAGACGCATGGTCTTTGCTCCGCATAAAGATATGGGGATTTTCTCGCCTCTGATATCACTTTCATTCCCGACAAGGGTGCTCCCGACTTTAGTTTTTTTCACCGTCCGGGCTTGTCGATGCTTGACAGCAAACCATCCACCCAGTATCGTGACGCACATATTCTGGGGTAGGGTGACCATCATGGATAAACGGCCCAATATTATTGCGCGCATGTTTGACCGTATCGCGCCCAGTTATGACCGGCTCAATACCATTCTATCGCTCAGTCTGGATAAGGGTTGGCGCCGGGCAGTCATACGGGCGCTAGACCTCCACGAAGGCGAGCGCGTGCTTGACATCGCCACCGGCACCGGCGATATGGCCCTGCTGGCTCTTGCCTACACGCCCTGCCGGGTCACGGGCATCGACCTCTCCCGCCAGATGCTGATCCGCGCCGTGGCCAAGGCTGAGCGCCGCAATCACGGCGCGCACTATACCGCGCTCCAGGGCAATGCCCTGAGTATGCCCTTTCCTGATGGAACATTCTCCAAGGCCATGGTCGGGTTCGGGATCAGGAACATGGACAACATCCCCGGACTCTTTGCCGAAGTCCACCGGGTCTTGAAGCCCTCCGGCCGCCTGGCGGTGCTGGAATTCTCGGTTCCCGAACAGGTCCCGTTCAAATGGTTCTACATGTTCTATCTACGGCAGGTAATGCCTACCGTGGGAGGAATCGTCTCCGGCGACTTCCCGGCCTATCGCTATCTGCGGGACTCGGTCCTGGGGTTTCCTGCACCGCCCGTACTGGAAGACATGCTCAAAAGGCATGGGTTGCGCATCGTTGCCTCACAAGCGCTCTTCTGGGGCATCGCCCATCTCTATCTGGCGGAAAAAAGCTGACGGCTCATTCTCCGTTTGACCCTGGGAAATCAGCCCACGGATCCGGCTCACCTGGAGGCTGCTAACTCCTTGAAGGTCGGCTCATTTTTTAAGCTTGCAGGATGCGGATCTATTTTCTATGATGCCGGTCATGCGCAGAACATTGAGTCCCTATAGCACCGGTATTATGGGCCTTGACGAGACCCTCAGCGGACTTCGTCCAGGTGACAATGTCGTATTCCAGGTGGACAGCATCGAGGATTATATCGCCTTCGTGCATCCGTTTTGCGAACAAGCCCAGAAGCAAGAGCGTGATATCATCTACTTCCGTTTTGCGAATCATGCGCCTCTGCTGCCCGAAGGCGTGACGGCCCATGTGTATGAGCTCCATCCCGAGCAGGGTTTTTCGCCTTTCGTCTCCACCATCTTCGATGTCATCGAACGCGTAGGCTTGGGCGCCTACTATGTCTTTGACTGCCTTTCCGAGCTTTCGGCCGACTGGTACAGCGACCGCATGCTGGGCAATTTCTTCATGCTCACCTGCCCGTACCTTTATATCTACGAGACGATCGCCTATTTCGCCCTATTACGCGGTCGCAACACCACGCATGCCGTGGACGCCATCCGCACTACCGCCCAGGTGGTGATGGATGTCTACCACAAAAGCGATAAGATCTATGTCCAGCCGCAGAAGGTCTACAAGCGCAATTCAGAAACCATGTACATGCTGCACGCCTGGGAGGATGACACGTTCCGTCCGGTGACCAAGAGCGTAGTCACCTCCGAGATTCTAGGCAGCGCCCCTCAGTGCTGGCTTGATTTCAGTTTCCAGCGCGACGCTTGGGCGCGCATGTTCACCCTGGCTCAGGAACTCTTGAACCGCACCAAGCGCGGCAAACACATGCGACGCGCCGAGAAGTATGTCCTGCGCCGGTTGCTGCGCATGAGCATCACGCGCGACGACCGCCTGCTGGCACTGGCCGAGAAGTACCTCGAGCTTCCGGACCTGCTCGCGCTCGGCAAGCGTATGATCGGCACCGGGATGATCGGCGGCAAGTCGGCCGGCATGCTGATCTCGCGGGCGATCCTAGCCAAAAGTTCACCCCGCTGGTCCGATATTCTGGAATCGCATGACTCGTATTATATCGGCTCGCACGTCTTCTATACCTACCTGATCCGCAACGGCTGCTGGGGGGCATATCGCTGGCTCAAGAAGCCCAGCCAGGCCATCGAGAGCATCCGTGAGGCCCGCCAGCGCATGCTGACCGGCACCTTCCCGGCCGATATTCAGGGACAGTTCAGAGATATGCTCAACTACTTCGGCCAGTCGCCCATCATCGTGCGTTCGTCGAGCCTCCTGGAGGACGCCTACGGCAACGCGTTTTCCGGCAAATATGAAAGCTACTTCCTCGCCAACCAGGGCACGCCCGAGGAGCGCCTCGAAATCTTCATGGAGGCCGTGCGCAAGGTCTACACCAGCACTATGAACAAGGAAGCGCTTATGTACCGCGAACACTGGAACCTCCTGGAACGCGAGGAGGAGATGGCGCTCTTAGTGCAGCGTGTCTCGGGCGAGGACTTCGGCACCTACTATTACCCGCACGTAGCCGGGGCCGGGTTCTCTTTCAATCCCTTTGTGTGGAACCCGGACATCGATCCCAAGAGCGGTTTCCTGCGCATGGTCTTCGGGCTGGGCACCCGCGCCGTGGACCGCGCCGACGACGACTACACACGCATCATCGCGCTCAATGCCCCGCAGAAAAGACCGGAATCATCGTATTCCCAGGTGCGTAAGCATACCCAGCGCCGCATCGACGTCCTGGACTTAAAACAGAACCAGCACATTTCCAGGCCCTTCGAGGATGTGGTCAAGAACTCGTCCGAGCTGCCGATCGGCCTGTTTGCCTCCATCGACGAACAGATGGAACAGCGGGCCCAGGAGCAGGGCCGCGATGATGTCTTCTCCTACTACCTATCCTTCGATAAGCTCTTGACTGAAACGACCTTTGTATCCGACATGCAGACCATGCTTGAAACCCTGCAGACGGCCTATGACTACCCGGTCGACATTGAGTTCACCGCCAATTTCATCAACCCCTACGAGTACCGCATCAACCTGCTACAGTGCCGGCCCTTCCAGGCCAAAAGCCAGACCGGCAAGGTCGAGGTGCCGCAGGGCATCGCGCCGGAAAACATCCTGCTTTATACCGAAACGACCATCATCGGCAACAGCTGCGCCATACCCGTGGACCGCATCATCTACGTGGTGCCCGAGGCCTACAGCCGCCTCAGCCAGCAGGAGCGCTACGCGCTGGCGCGCATGGTGGGACGCATCGCGCATCTGGGGGGGCCGCAAAAGACCATGTCCATCATGATCGTGGGCCCGGGCCGCTGGGGAACTACCACGCCTTCCCTGGGTGTACCGGTGAGCTTCGCGGACATCAACACCGTCTCGATCCTGTGCGAACTGGGCGTCATGCACGAGGGGCTGGTACCGGACGTCTCACTGGGAACGCACTTCTTCAACGACCTGGTGGAGATGGATATGATCTACCTGGCCATCCATCCCAATCAGGAACACCACACCTACAATATCGAGTTCCTGGATACAGCCCCCAACCGTCTCCTGGAAGTTCTTCCCGAGGCCGCCCCCTGGGAAAAGGCCATCCGGGTGATCGACTCCGAGAGCAACCGGGACGGGCTTAAAATCTTCCTCAATGTGGATGCGCTGAAGCAGAAGGCCATGTGCTATCTGGCCAAAGAGCAGGCCTAATTCCAATCCTTACATCAGTGGACTCAAAAGAAAAGCATGGGCGACCAAATGGTCACCCATGCTTCATATATTTTTATTATAGGTATTCTTGACTTAGACGCCCTGGGCGATCATGGCGTCGGCGACCTTGACGAAACCGCCGATATTGGCGCCATTGACATAGTTGACGAAGTCGCCGTTCTTGCCGTACTTCACGCAGGTCTCGTGGATGCTCTGCATGATCATCTTCAGACGGTTGTCGACCTCTTCGCTCGTCCAGTTCAGGCGCATGCTGTTCTGGGTCATTTCAAGCCCCGAGGTGGCCACGCCGCCGGCATTGGCGGCCTTGCCGGGACCGAAACAGATCTTGGCCTTGAGGAAGACATCCACGGCGCCCGGCTCGGAGGGCATATTGGCGCCTTCTGCCACGCAGATGCAGCCGTTCTTGACCAACATCTCGGCCTCTTCGGCATTGATCTCGTTCTGGGTGGCCGACGGCAGGGCGATGTCGCACTTGACGAACCAGGGGCGCTTGCCCTCGTAGAACTTGGCTTTCGGGTACTTATCGCAATATTCCTTGATGCGGCCGCGCTGGATGTTCTTGAGGTCAAGCACAAAGGCGAGTTTATCGTCCGTGATGCCGGCCTCGTCCACGATGGTGCCGTTTGAGTCGGACAGGGTGATAACCTTGGCGCCCAGCTGATTGCACTTCTCGACCGTGTACTGGGCCACATTGCCGGAGCCGCTGACCGCTACGACCTTGCCCTCAAATGACTGTTTCTTTAAGGCCAGCATCTCTTTAGCGAAGTACACGCAGCCGTAGCCGGTAGCTTCCGGCCGGATGAGGCTGCCGCCCCAGGAAAGGCCTTTGCCGGTCAGCACGCCCGTGACCTCGCCGGTGATGCGCTTGTACTGGCCGTAGAGCGCGCCGATTTCGCGGCCGCCCACGCCGATGTCGCCGGCCGGGACATCGGTGAACTGGCCGATGTGGCGGTACAGCTCGGTCATGAAGGACTGGCAGAAGCTGATGACTTCTCTGTCGCTCTTGCCCTTGGGATCGAAGTCGGAACCGCCCTTGCCGCCGCCCATGGGCAACGTGGTGAGCGAGTTCTTAAAGACCTGCTCGAAGGCCAGAAATTTCAAAATGCCGAGGTTGACGCTGGGATGAAAGCGCAGGCCGCCCTTATAGGGACCGATGGCGCTGTTCATCTGGATGCGGAAACCGCGGTTGATTTGGAGCTCGCCCTTGTCGTCGACCCAGGGCACCCGGAACATGATGACGCGCTCGGGTTCCACGATGCGCTCCAGAATCTTGTACTGGGAATACTTGGGATTCTTGGCGATGAACCCATCCAAGGATTCGAAGACCTCCCAGACCGCCTGATGGAACTCCAACTCGCCCGGGTTCTTTGCCTTGACCTTTTCGAACAGCTCTTTAATCATATCTCCTCCAACAGTTTTGGTTATGACCGCAGCATCATCTCTTCTGTCTGCATCGGCAATGCTTGGCCGATATATCGGCAATGCTTTGCCGTTCTTTATATGCAGCAATTGTTAAGCGCTTAACACCTCTACCGGCTACTGTCAATATTTAATAGTATTTATAACTACAAAAGACCGTCGCGGCACATTGCACTTGCATACCGCCTGCTTTCAGGTTATGGCAATATTGCCGTTTGCATGGCATTTATGCCGATATACAGCCGTCCCTTGAGGCGGACAATCGCGCCGTCATTTGACAGCCGGCGATATCTGATGCAAGGATGGGGGTCATGAGCGAAAAAATGAAGAAGAAACACCACCTGATATTGAACTTGCTCAAGGAGGTTGACCAGCCCTTGGGCAGCACCCAGATCCGGGAAGAACTCCTGTTGGCCGGCCACGATATCAGCGAGCGCTCCATCAGGCTTTACCTGCAGGAGCTCGATGACGCCGGACTGACCGAGAAGCACAACCAGCGCAAACGCCGCATCTCACAGACCGGTCTCAAGGAACTCGAGGCCACCAAGATCATCGAACGAGTAGGCTTTCTTTCGGCCAAGATCGATCAGATGACCTTCCGCATGAATTTTGACCTCAATACGCGCGCGGGCACGGTGGTAATCAATGTCACCGTGGTCGACCCCCGGCATGTTCAGAAAAACCTGCGCCTCATGAGCAAAGTCTTCGAGTGCGGGTACTCCATGGGCGAGCTCATGACCCTCTTGCCCCCCGGCGAAACCCTGGGGCATATCTCCGTGCCTGAGGGCATGGTGGGGCTGGGCACGGTCTGCTCCATTACTTTAAACGGCGTGCTCCTGAAATACGGCATCCCCACAGTCTCGCGCTTCGGAGGACTTTTGGAGATCGAGGAGCAAACGGCCACGCGTTTCGTGGAGATCATCATGTATGACGGCACCAGCCTCGATCCGCTGGAGATCTTCATCCGCAGCGGCATGACCGACTACACGGGCGCGGTGACTTCAGGCAACGGCCGCATCGGGGCCTCTTTCCGCGAGTTCCCGGCCGAGAGCCAGCACATGGTGGACGAGCTGGCACAGCGGCTTGGCAAGATCGGCCTGGGCGGCTTCATGCACATCGGCCGGCCCGGCCAGACGCTGCTCGATATCCCGGTAGGCGCCGGCCGTGTCGGCGCCATCGTAATCGGCGGGCTCAACCCCGTGGCCATCATCGAGGAGAACGGCGTACGCGCTCACTCGCGGGCCTTAGCCGGTCTGATCGACTTCAGCCGCCTCTTCCACTACAGCGAGCTGGGCGAGCGACTCAAGGCCTACCGCTAGGAACATGCTGAAGCCCGGTCTCAGATCCGGCCGCCTGATCCCAGCAGGATCTTGGCCGCGATGATATCATCATGGGCATAATCAGGCCTGGGCTTCAAGACACGCGCAGACCCGCGGCACACGCGCACGCACTGGCCGCAGCCCATACAGCGCCTGTAATCCGTGACGATCTCATCCCCGGCCAAGGCATTGGCCCCGAAGATACATGCTTGAACGCAGGCCCCGCACTCTTCAGGTCCTCGACACTTCGCTTTCTCGCGCGACACGATCTGAGGTCCGGCATAGATGAATTTGCCGGTGAAAAGATAGGTCCTTACCAGCACGCAGATATCCTTGTCGCAGTTGCAGATCACGAAGGTCCACTTGCCCGACTGCATGCAGAAGTCGACGCTGTGCACCAGGCCTTTGTCCCGGCAGGCCGTGAGGATCTCCTTGACCTCTTCGGCCTCTATGGTCTTGTAGCCGATGAGCATGTAGCGGTAGATATCCGCCCCGTACAGGAGCACGATGTCCTTGCAGTAAGGCTCCTGACGGCGCTTCAGCGCACGCTGGCAGACGCAGGGCCCCACGGCGAAACGCGCCCCCTTGGGACCCTCGGTGGCATCGATGTAATCCACCAGCCGTATGGCCGCCTCGGTGCTGACCACCAGTCCGTACGGGAACAGGTAGCTGACCCAGGCGATGAAGTTCAAGACGCTCCGTCCAAGCTTGGTTTGGGTCATGAAACGCTTGGTAAGCAGGAAATCCACCAACTTGAGGATCATGGGCTCGATATGGGCATAGATCGTATGAAAAAACACCTGCCCCCGGCCGGCTGGTTCGAAACCGTCATTGGTCAAGCGGATATGCCCGGCGCAAAAAAACGCCAGCGCCCAAAACGTGCCGTCTCCAAGAAAGTATTCCATAATCCACGCTCCTTTTCATGACATGCGTTTGCCGCAATTTGTATATCTTATGAAGCACTTCAAAGATCGCGCTTGTCAAGCACAACGACTGCTCAGTCGTAAACACGGATGAACAACTGAGTCACAATTCGGGTGGATAGCCGGATTGGTCACACCTTGCGTGCGCCCGAAAGTTTGAAGGACATAGATGCCTTTTAAACAATGTTGGCACCTGATTGAGAATCTGTATCAGAGGATCTTGGCCAGGAAGGCCTTAATGCGCGGGTGCTCCATATCGGGCGAGAACAGGTCGGCGGGATGGCCTTCGAAGATGAAGCGGCCGTTATCCATGAAGATCACACGGTCGGCCAGCTCGCGGGCGAACCCCATCTGGTGGGTGACGATCAGCATGGTCATGCCCTCCTCGGCCAGGGCATGGATGGTGTTGAGGACCTCGCCCACCAGCTCGGGGTCCAGGGCCGAGGTGGGCTCATCGAAGAGCATGATCATGGGCTGCATGGCCAAAGCCCGGGCAATGGCCACGCGTTGCTTCTGGCCGCCGGAGAGAAAGGCCGGATAGGCATCCTGCTTGTCCAGGAGCCCTACCTTGCCCAGCTGGTCCAAGGCTATGGTGCGAGAGGCCTCGCGCCCCAGCTTTTTGACCGTCAGCGGGCCTTCCATGACATTGGCCAGCACGGTCATGTGCGGGAAGAGGTGGAAGTGCTGGAAGACCATGCCGATCTCGGAGCGAAGCTTGCAGATGACCGCGGGCTTGTCCAGCTGCGGCCGTCCCTGCTTATCCGTCCGGTACCCGACCGGTTTGCCCTCCAGCAGGATCTGTCCGGCATCCATCTTCTCCAGGAAGTTGATCATGCGCAGCAAGGTGGACTTGCCCGAACCCGAGGGCCCGATGATGACGATCTTCTCGCCCTTCTTGATCGAGAGGCTGACATGATCCACGGCCGTGAGGTCGCCGAAGCGCTTGACTACACTTTTCAATTCGATCATCGGTTCTCGTAGACCCCCAGCCGGTCTTCCAGGCGCTTGAAGCTGAGTGTGAAGATGCTGGTCAGGATCAGGTAAATGATGGCGGCCTGCACCAGGATGAAGATATTGAAGGTGGCGTTGAAGATCTGGTCCGCGGCGCGCATGAGCTCCACCATGGCGATGGTGGAGACCAGGGCCGTATCCTTGATCAGGGCGATGAACTCGTTACCCACCGGGGGCACCAGGCGCTTGTAGGTCTGCGGAATGATGATGCGGCGCATGGCCTGCCAGTAGGTCATGCCGATGGCCTTGGCGGATTCCATCTGGCCTTTGTCGATGCTCTCGATGGCGCCGCGCATGATCTCGGCCAGATAGGCGGAATAGTTCAGTCCCAGCCCGATCACCGCGGCCGTAAAGGGTTTGAGCGTAATCCCTAAGGGCGGCAGCCCGTAATAGATGAAGAAAAGCTGCAATAAGAGCGGCGTGCCGCGAAACAGCCAGATATAGCCCCAAAAAAAGGAGGCGATCATATTGATACGGCTGATGCGGCCCAAGGCGATCAGGAGCCCGAGAAGCGGGGAAACCAGCATGGTGATCAGCACCAGAAGCAAGGTCATGCCCGTGGCCTTCAAGAGCGTGGGCAGGTAGGTCTGCATATCCTTCAAGAACTTGAGCCACTCAGGCGTCTGGGCGGCCTGGATCCGGGTCAGCATATTCTTGGCTTCGAGGTTGTCGGGCAACAGGGAGAGGATATCGGTGCACATCTTGGCGCTTGTCTCATAGTCCTGGCGGCTGAACAGGATCTTGGCAGCCTCCATGCGCGCGCGCACGAACACCCCGGCATCCTCGCCCGCCTCAGGCGGGCTCACCTTTTGGAAACGCTCCAGCGCCTCATCCAGCCGCCCATCCTCGATCAGGCGCGTGCCTTGGGCGAGCAGCGCGTATGGATCTTCGGGGGCGGCCGGAGCGGCAAACAGGAACGTACCGAAGAGCAGAATCAGGCACGGCGCGCCCAAGAGCGCGCCGTGCCGCAAGCAACTATTTCCAGGACGTGATGTCATCCCCGAACCACTTGATGGAGATCTTCTTCATGGTGCCGTCCTTGAACATAGCGTCCAGGGTGGACTGGATTTTTTCCTTGAGCGCCTTGTCTTCCTTGCGCAGCCCGATGCCGATGGGTTCGGAAAGGAGCGCCTCGGTCAGCACCTTGAATTCGCCGGGCTTCTGGGAGAGGTAGTAACGTCCCACCAGCTCGTCCACGGCCAGGGCGTCGATGCGGCCGATCTTGAGATCCATGAAGGCATTCGTGTTGGTGTCGTACTTCTTGATATCCTTGAACTTCTTATTGAGCTTGCCCAGCGCCTCCTCGGAGGTGGAGCCCAGCTGCACGCCCATGGTCGTGGCGGGCCCAAGGTCCTTGAGCCCCTTGATCTTCTGGTTGCCGGCCTTGACCACGATGACCTGCTTTTCCATGATATAGGGCTTGGTAAAGGCGATCTCCTTTTCGCGCTCGGCCGTGATCGACATGCCGGACCAGATAATATCGAACTTGCCGGTCTTGAGCGACATGATCACGCCCTTCCAGGCCGTTGGCTGGTGGACGACCTTGATGCCCAGGCGCTTGGCAAGCTCCTTGGAGGCGTCGATATCGAACCCCACCAGCTCGTTCTTCTCGTTGCGGAACTCCATGGGCGGAAAGGCGTCGTCGATGCCGATCACGAGCTCGCCCTTGGCCTTGACCTTATCCCAGGATGCGTCCGGGGCCGCAAACCCGTTAACCGCTACCGCCAGAAAGACCAGGAAACCAAACGCCGGGAACAGTGCTCTTTTCATCCGACACCTCCTCTTTATGCTGAAGCGCTTTTGGTCTTTTGTTCATAGAACAAATACCCCGCCTTTTCAAGTGACGCTAAGGCCCGAGGAGAAAAAACTCCATCCTCCCTCGATCTCCTGGCCTCGCATCCTAATCCGTTTAAAAATAAACCGCATTCTCAATTATGTCAGTTTTAAAAAGACTATTTACGGCCAGATTCCCAATATCTTCTTCAACCTCACGCTTTCAGACCTAATGAGGTCGAGCCCGCCATAAGTTTCATGATCATCCGCACACTTGCCTCGCAGCTTACCCTGCTCGAATCGATAGCAATGTGATAGTTCAAGGAATCAGTCCAATTCACCCCGACCATATCCCGGATAAACTTGGCCCTGCTCTGGTCTGATTCTTCTATATCGGCCCGCGCCTGCCTGTTATCCGTGATGTTCTGCACCTCCATCAACCGTTTGATCCGAAAATCCAACGGGGCATGGATGAACACCCTGGTCACCCCCGGGCGGTTCCTCAGCGCATAAAACCCTCCCCTTCCAATGATGACCACATCATGAAGATCCGCCATGTCATTCAGCGCTGGCCCCGGGAGTTTGGACAGGGGATGACGATTTATAAGTGAAGCCTTGCCACAATTTTGATTAAGCCGCATCGGGCATCTCCTCCCGAGAACCGAAATAAACATCATCCGGCGTTGATCCG